>Ga0209594_1000103_pt1 | contig 65395 bp, 49 predicted proteins | sample AshMeaCrysSpring_FD_184126 | JGI IMG/M metagenome (GOLD analysis project Ga0209594, IMG submission 184126) | Groundwater microbial communities from Big Spring, Nevada to study Microbial Dark Matter (Phase II) - Ash Meadows Crystal Spring... | ecosystem: Environmental > Aquatic > Deep subsurface...
AAGAATTAGATGAGTTAGCCATAGACGGTAAAAGTCTCAGAAGCACTCTCAAAGACTATGGGGGGCAATCCCAAAATTTTGTGATGATTGTTTCACTGTTTAGTCAAAGAACGGGATGTGTATTAAAATAGAGGGGTTTTTGATGTCACAAAATAATAAAAGCTATGTCTTGAGAAACATTATGTATAATTGATCTACAATTAGTGAGCTTTTTTTCCTCAAGCCTGATAATTGGGAACTCAAATTGAATCCCCAATTTTGTAAAATGAAACAGCCCTGCCTTTTTAAGGGGGGACAAAGGGGGGATGTCTCCCCATCATCAAATGCACGCAAGTATTTAAGTATTTCATATAAGATAGTTTGAACAAGTTGGCGGTAATTTACTCCTTCAATAGCAGAATCTCCTCTTTAGCAACATCAAAAATTAAAAGCCTAATTTGGTGTTCGGCAATGACTTCTTGAATAAAGGGATGAGTCAAGAAGCTATCGTAAATTTCCCGAGATCCTGCCAGATATAAAAGTCTGTACCGATTGTACTTTTAATTTATGGTAACATTAGTGTCATTCATCTAACAATAATGGTGAGTTAATGCACCAATCAAAATTTATGGATTTTCCCTCAAAATTAATCCAGTACCCCACCCATTTGACTCAACACTTAACCTTCAGTTTCCTCTAAATTCCCTTTTGGAATAGATGCAATTAATTGACGAGTATAGTCTTTTTGGGGATGATGATACACTTCATCTGCTGCCCCAATTTCCTCAATCTTGCCTTTGTTCATCACCATAATTCGATCACTCATAAATTTCACAACACTTAAATCATGGGAAATAAAAATGTAAGTCAAGCCAAATTCTCCCTGTAATTCTTTTAATAAATTTAACACCTGTGCCTGTACCGACACATCCAATGCTGAAACGGATTCATCACAAATTACAAACTTAGGATTTAATGCTAACGCCCTGGCAATACACACCCGTTGTCGTTGTCCACCCGAAAATTCATGGGGATAACGTCCCATTAAACTCGGATCGAGTTCTACCCGTTCTAATAAGTATGCCGCGCGATCGCGTCGTTCTTTGGCGTTTGCCCCCACTCCATGAATCAACATGGGTTCAGTGATGGCATCCCCAATATTCATCCGAGGATCAAGGGAACTAAAGGGATCTTGGAAAATAATCTGCATATCCCGCCGCAGCCATCGCAATTTCCGTTGATATTGCTGCCGTTTTCGATAATTTTGAACCGCTTTGACAATGGAACCAGGTTGATGAAGTGCAGTAATTTCTTCCCCTTCAAAAATCACTGTTCCATCTAACGGTTGAATCAGTTGTAATAAAGCCCTGGATAAGGTACTTTTACCACAACCGGATTCTCCTACTAATCCTAAGGTTTCTCCTTGATAGACTTCAAAGGAAATATCGTTCACCGCCATAAAGATCTGTTTGGTGCCGCCAAAGATGCCAGGAATCTTATACCCCACTTTCAACTGTTCAACCTGCAATAAAGGGGGAGTTGAGGCAGGGGTCTCGGTTCGCCTTCGTTGGGAAATATCGCTAGGATAATTTTCTCTCAATTGCGGTGACTTTTCTCGGATTTCTATCTCACCCGTTTCCGTGGTCACCACTTCCATGTAGTCGGAAACGGTGGGTAACAGTTGCAATTCAGAATCAGGAGTGGGACGACAGGCTAACAAGCCTTTAGTATAGGGATTTTGGGGATGGAGAAACACTTGTCGTAGGGAACCGCATTCCACAATATTGCCGCGATACATCACCGCAACAGTATCCGCGACTTCGGCAATCACCCCTAAATCATGGGTAATAAAAATCATCGACATTCCCCGCCGTCGGCATAACTCCCGCAACAATTCTAAAATGGTGGCCTGGACGGTGACATCTAAAGCCGTGGTGGGTTCATCGGCAATCAACAACGTCGGGTTACAAGAAATTGCCATGGCAATCATCACCCGTTGCAGTTGTCCGCCGGATAATTCATGGGGATAGCGATTTAACATCGCCCGTTTTTGATCGTTGACTTGCTTCATCAAATCCCGTTGACTCTGACTCTGGGACTCTGAAGGAAGCTGAGTTTTCACTTCTTCGAGTAAGATCTCATCACTGGGGAGTAATTTCACTTCTTGCAACAAAGCAGCCGCTTTCCATAAGGCTTGTTTAGCGCTGATGTCTTCGTGTTGTTGAATTGCCTCAGTCAGTTGAAACCCAATGGTATAAACCGGATTGAGAGAACTCATCGGTTCTTGGAAAATCATCGCAATTTGACCGCCTCGGTAGGCTTGCTTGTCGGATTCAGAGAGGTTCAGCAAATTGACCCATTCACCCCTGGTTGAGGGGGATGACTCCAAACGAGGGAAACGAAAGCGGATTTCTCCTGTTACGTTAGCGGTAGTCGGGGGAAGTAACCCCATAATCGCTAAGGAAGTGACTGATTTTCCTGAACCCGATTCCCCGACAATTCCTAAAACTTGTCCAGCGTCAACTTGAAAAGAAATTCCATTGACCGCCTGAACAATTTTTTCATCAGTTGCAAATTGAACTTGGAGATTATTGACATCTAAAACCAGATCTTCCATGGAATAATTGAATTCAATTTTTAGCGAATAAATGATGGCAAATTTTAACAGTTTATACGACACTTGATGGCAAATACGCCATACAAATGCTACAAGAGGGATAATTTTTACTGGAGTCGGCTACATCACTTTCTGAAATTGAAGGGATGAAATACAAGGGTCAGTTGCAACCTGCGGCTTTCTCACATCTACCTGCTAAGTAGCTGTTATTTTACCAGATGATTCACGGCACACTAACCCAATCCTAACTGATGTCAGACCGAGTTGGGTTGGAATAAATTGATGATTATAGCTGTTAATGCTTTGTCAGAGAAGTAACAAAAGAGCAAGCAACGGGAAAAACTGCTACCTAAATAGGGAACGGTAAAACAGTTAACAGTTTGTTTCTCAAGTTCATGAAACTGAGAGTCAGGTCTATACTCTTAACCCTAGAGGCTGAGGTATCAGACTGAGGGGTCGAGATTCAGTGTTGAAATGTCTCTCAAGGGTCTGTGACCCATGACCCAATATAAAAGTAGATCTTATAGCACTACGCGCCCTTGGTGTTTGATATTTGTAAACGCTGCAAAGCCTATTGTGAATAACGAATAACGAATAACGAATGACGGCGCGTAGCGCTATATAATCTTTGTTTAATTACATTTGATTATTAGCTGTTTCGATGAAGTGTGAACAGGTTGTTATACATCTATTTATATTGGATATCAAAGCCAATCCAGAAATTACTTCCACAGACATTTCCTTCCGTGGAGTATCCTCTATCTCCGGATTCCTATCCCCTGAATCTTCTGTGTCAAATCAGCTTGTTATCATCTTGAGTTGGATCATTTCTGCTGTTTTTTAGCATCTTAATCCCACCAAAATTACCCCCCCTAAAGTGATTGAGAACGAGAAAAGTGAGAATTATCAACAACTGGGTTAATTCAGCCATGAAGGGTGTCACCCCCTGTTAAAACGGAGGTGATAATATTTGTAATCTTTACAAAAGCTTTACACTAAATCATCGTAACTTTTACATAATCCGCTATATTTCCTGAGATAACGAGTGATATTATTAATTTCGATGAGATGCTTCTTTCTGACTAGCATATCAGCTAACTTGACTAGGCGTTCTGTTGGGGGCATCTACTACTCAATCCAAGCTTTGTGTTGGACTCTTCAGGGAGATTTTACCTATAAATTTCCCTGAATTTCTTGAATTTAATTTTATTTAGTTCCCTTAAAAATGTAAATCAGCAAATCCAATATACGCAATTCCATGTGGTTGAACGTTAAATCGACAAGGTAATAACTCAACACCAGCTTGAATTGCTACTCGAAGAAGTTCGCCGTATTTTGGATCGGCTTCATCTCCAGGTGCAAACTGAGTACAGTCACTGCGATTGATAAAATAAAGCATTACAGCCCTAGCCCCTGTTTGTTTAATTTGAATTAACTCTCGTAAATGTTTCTGTCCCCGTATTGTTACAGTATCGGGAAATAAAGCAATCTTTCCGTTTGACCAAGTTGTATTTTTAACTTCTAAATAAATTGGATAATTTTTTGTTTTCAAAAGAAAATCAATCCGACTTTTATGTGCCTCACCATAAGGAACCTCTGATAATATTTCCTCATACTTTCCTAATTCCGGAAATAAATACTGTTGAAGTGCCAATTTAATAATACGATTGGGTAAAGCGGTGTTAATTCCTACCCAAGTCGGTTCAAGATCATTCACCTGAATTAATTCCCAGGTATAAGAGAGTTTTCGCTTCGGATTAGAACTATGAGACACAAAAACAAGACTGCCTGGGGTACAAACTCCCGTCATTGGCCCGGTGTTGGGGCAGTGGGCGGTAATGATTTCCCCGGAGTCTAGTTGAATATCAGCCAGAAACCGTTTATAACGCTTTAATAATACCCCTGGGGTTAGGGGTGGGTATTGATAGATCAGATTTGTCATTGGTTGTTGGTTATTTGTTATTCGTGATTAGAGATAGAAGCGATCGCCTACAATGAATCCTCGAATCATATCCCACTCTTTACGGGGAACGGTAACCCCATTAATATTGTCAAATTTACAGCTTGGAAATAAAGGAGTATTAGCGACTTTCAAGAGTCGTTGCAAATCAGAATACTTTGGACTATTTTTTGGAAGATATTCTTTAACCTTACTATCATTAAGTAATGGATTAAATTGATTAATATAGAATTTTTCTAAACTATCTAATTCAGTAATTGGTGCTTCGATATAGTCAAGGTAAATCTTATCTAATCCTTTTCGAGCAAATTGTTGATAACGATGATGGCTTTGACCACCCCAACGACTGCGTAAGTTTTTTGCCCGACCAATATAAAGAATGCGCCAAAAAGATAATTACGGACTTGAGAATGACTGACAAGTTATACATCATCAATAACTAACAAGCAATAACAAATGACAAATGACCCCGGACAAACTAAACTAAGGATTGCATTCATCCTAGGTTGAACGATCTGTGTCTGAGTCACCAAAACCATCTCGATCTCTAGCGGGCATTGCTGGAATTGTTGCCGCTGCAACCCTCATTAGTAAAGTCTTTGGACTGGTTCGTCAACAAGCCATGGCTGCAGCCTTTGGGGTAGGGGCTGCCATTGATGCTTATAACTATGCCTACGTCATTCCAGGGTTTTTGCTGATTTTACTGGGGGGAATTAACGGCCCGTTTCATAGTGCTATGGTCAGTGCCTTAGCCAAACGCGATCGCAGCGAAGCCGCACCATTGGTAGAAACTATTACCACTTTAGTGGGAATGGTTTTATTATTGGTAACTGTTTTTCTGATTATTTTTGCTAACCCATTAATTGATTTAGTTGCACCCGGTTTAACTCAAACGCCAGAAGGTTTAGAAATTCGTACCATTGCCGTTCAACAACTGCGAATTATGGCTCCCATGGCTCTATTTGCGGGGTTAATTGGGATTGGGTTTGGGACATTAAATGCAGCGGATATGTATTGGTTACCCTCTATTAGTCCGTTATTTTCGAGCGTTACATTGTTAGCGGGATTAGGGATTTTAGCGGTATATTTAGGGGAAAACATTACTGATACAAAATATGCTTTATTGGGAGGATTAGTTTTAGCCTGGGGAACGTTAGCCGGGGCATTTTTACAATGGTTTGTTCAGCTTCCGGCATTGTGGAAATCTCAACTGGGTAAATTACGGTTACGGTTTAACCTCAAACAACCGGGTTTAAGGGATGTGATGAAAGTGATGTTACCCGCAACATTTTCATCAGGAATGTTGCAAATTAACGTTTATACAGACTTGTTTTTTGCCTCATATATTCCCCAAGCCGCAGCTGCTATGGCTTATTCCGGTTTATTAGTACAAACACCCCTTGGTATTATTTCTAATATGATTTTAGTGCCATTTTTACCTTTATTTTCCCGCTTAAAAGATCCCCAAGATTGGCCAGAACTGAAAGAACGAATTCGCCAAGCCTTGATGTTAACTGGAATTACCATGTTACCGTTAGGGGCGTTAATGGTGGCATTAGCATTACCCATTGTTCGAGTCGTTTATGAACGGTTTGCCTTTGATTTAAGCGCTTCCCGGTTTGTTGCCGCCGTGTTAATGGCTTATGCAGTCGGAATGTTTGTGTATCTGGGGCGAGATGTCCTGGTTCGGGTTTTCTATGGTTTAGGGGATGGAAATACCCCGTTTCGCGTCAGTATTTTTAATATTTTCCTCAATGCAATTTTAGACTTTGTTTTAGTTCAATTGTATGGCGCACCAGGTTTGGTTTTAGCAACCGTTGGGGTTAACTTTATCTCCATGATTATGTTATTATGGTTGCTCGGAAAAAAATTAAATGGTTTACCCTTGTGGGATTGGAGTTTACCTTTTGTTGGCTTAATTATTGCCAGTGGAATTGCTGGAGTTGCTGGATGGGGAAGTTTAGAAGTGCTTGAAAAGCTATTGGGAACAGAAGGATTTTTTAAGCTATTGTTAGAATTGGGATTAGCGGGAATTGCAGGTTTAATTGTTTTTGCAATTTGTATTTTACCCATGAAATTACCGGAAGTTGATTTGTTAGTTGCCAAGGTGCGGCAACGGTTTTAGAATGTTGTCATCAGTCATCCCCTCTGGGGATCATGCATAACTTTCTTGTTTTGTCAAATTTACCCAATTTTTGTAAATGCTTGTAACGAAAATCCATCCATCGTGGAGAACAGTTTAAGCAGACTTCAAATACAAATGCAAAGGAATAATCAGGGTTTTAGGGGGATAAAATCGCAACTAGATAGAACAATGCCTTAGATTATTAAAATAATACCAGTGTCTCAAACCCCTGTCAACTCGTTAAATTATTGAAAATAAATTTCATTAATTTTAAATTATCAAATTTTGTAAAAGCTATATATTTTAAAAATATAAACATTTATCGATCTTTAAATAAAATTAAATTATGAATCACTTTGTATATAACCCACATTCCGCACTTCAAACTGAAGTATCAATGACTACACAAAAGAATCTCTCAATCTTGAGAAAAATAATTCAAATCTCATCTCAAAATTCAAGAAAGTTTTAGGATTTTTGAGAATCAGAGATGGACTTATCCTAAAGGTATCAGAATGGGTTCCTTCTCTGAGACGAGCGAGGAAAAAGCTGCCAATGGAGAGGATGTCAGACCAATTCGCGGACGCAAATCCAGGCTCCAGAGGCAATCTTCTGTGAAGTTGGAAGCCCCATCCGCCTATGCGGTGGGGGAGTTCACTTTTTGATGCTCAAACAATGTTGGATATTGGACAGTCAACGGATAGGTATCCCATCCACTTTAAGCGCCTCGTTTAACTGCCGCTTCCACTTGTCGAAATTCTTGTTCCAGTCGCTGCTTCAATTTCTCTGGAACTGGACGGTTAGGATAAGAACTATAATGACCTGCTAAGGCGTTGAGAGCAGTTCGCATGGTGGTAAAAGACTGTGAATTAGACACAGAATTATCCCGACGGTAGCGGGAGGCAAACTCATTAATGAGTTGACGGGCTTCTGCTTGGGCGGCTGCTTTGTCTGGGGCATTTTCCGGTAATTCTATAGCTGTTCTTAAGCTATTGACAACGGATAAGGTATCTTGTTGATAGTTGCCCGTTAAACCCACTTGGGAGCCACCACAGCCCACTAAACCAATAGCAACGACTAAAATTAACGCCAACAGGCGTGAGACATAGTGTTTCATAAGAATTTTCTATTGAGGCTAGTACTCAAGACTGATCGGGATTTAGTTAAAATTCAGTGACATTTTACCTTGAAACCGACAACGTGACCAGTATTACCCCTCAGACGGGTACTCACTCTTGATTTCAGTTACGGGGAGCAGCACCATTAAGGCTAGTTTGTCTGAATTGAAGAGTTATTGTATCATATAAAAATTGGCGGTGCTGTCGCTAAAGTGGCTCGTATTAAAAGTCACTCGATGAAGCTGGTTAAAGTCGTCAATACTCAGAAACGCTCGCCCTGTAGTTCGTCTGCTCTTTGAAGAGCGTCTGAATAGACAACCTATCAGTTGTAGCTGCCCTCCGAGGCGGTAGCCATTCTACTATTCACTCTACATAGCCCATCAGACAAAGGTCTCAGGTCATGCTATGAGAGCATAGGCAAACTGAATGACAAAAGCAACGGTAAAAGATCATACTTCTGCTGATTGTGGAATGTGTATCTGATCCGAAACTTTCCTGATACTCGATTGAGAGGGAGTTCTCCTGATAAGGAAGATGTTCAGATCACTGAAGGTCAAGACATATACCTTTTGTGATATAGATTAAACGGTTGGGAAGAGGGTGAGTCGGTTGACAACCCCATCCTAATGGATTGAGTCACTCTCCTGAGGGGAAATCTCATAGGTTCAAGACACTCGGCCTTCTAGGATGATATTCTGGACTCAACATCCATCCTCCTTTGATCAAGAGCAACCGAGTCGAGATCACTCCGACTGAGATTAGCTGATCGAGAGCAGCCAAATCCCTGCTTTTCTGATTTCGTAGGTCTTAGTCCCTACTCTAGGTATAATCAAACGGCTAGGGTCATGATCATGCTGTTGCAAGGGAGTTGAGTGGTTAAATCTTCCGTTAAACTTGACGAGTTGAGGAACCATCTTTCAATTTCATGGTGATTGAGTGAGTTCAAGTCCCTTAACCTGTTGTGAGGTTATCCAAGACAATCAAACGATTCATTCATTGGAAGTTGAGTAAACGACTCAGGGCGGCTTCTGCAGAATTTGTAGGTTGAGGAGCATTAAAGTATCGGTCGATAACCAAGCATCGTTTGATCCGGAGCCAGGTTTTTGTGAGATCATAGAATTTATCTCATGAGAATAAGAAATCAAAAACGATTCAATAAAAAATCATTAGAGTGATCAATCGTAGATCTTTCTGTTTCATCTCAATAAATGAGGTTAACCTGACTTTAGTTCATCAGAGTTTTGCTCTAAGATTCATTGGATTACCATGAATTCGTTAATTGTTCTAAAAGAAACCTCAGTTGTTGAAAATTCTGTCTGAAAGCTGGTTCATCATCTAAAATTAAGCTCAGTTGATCCAGTGTTATTGTTCAAAAAGCTCGACTGAATACCTTAGACTCAAAAACTTTGTGATTGTACAACCTATTAAAACTCAACAGCAGAGGTACACGCAACGTAGCTGCCTTCAATGTTGAAAATTGTTGAGGAATATTCAATGTCAAAACAAATTATTATCGCTGAACAGCATCGAATTGCGGCTGTTTTTTCCGAAGATCAAATTCAAGAATTAGTGGTAGCTACCGGTAGCCACCAAGTCAGTGACATTTATTTAGGGGTTGTTGAAAATGTCCTCCCCGGAATAGATGCCGCATTTGTTAATATTGGGGATGCTGAACGCAATGGCTTTATCCATGTCTCCGATTTAGGGCCATTACGCCTGAAAAAATCTTCGGGTTCGATTACAGAATTACTCGCACCTCAGCAAAAAGTGTTGGTGCAAGTGATGAAAGAACCCACCGGAACCAAAGGCCCTCGACTGACAGGTAATATAACCTTACCAGGTCGTTATTTAGTCCTGATGCCTTACGGCCGGGGAGTGAATTTATCCCGACGAATTCGTTCGGAAAATGAACGCAACCGCCTCAGAGCATTGGCAATCTTAATTAAACCCTCGGGAATGGGATTATTGGTTCGTACCGAAGCCGATGGCATGGCCGAGGAGGCAATTTTAGAGGATTTAGAAAATCTACAAAAACAATGGGAACTGATTCAACAAGAAGCCAGTTCTAGCCGTCCTCCTGCATTACTGAACCGAGATGATGATTTCATTCAGCGGGTGTTGCGGGATATGTACAGCACAGAAGTGAATCGGATTGTGGTTGATTCGAGTCACGGGATTAAACGGGTGAAACAGCATTTAATGAGCTGGAGTGTGGGGAAATCACCCCAGGGTGTGTTAATTGATCATCACCGGGAACGCATTCCGATTTTAGAATATTTCCGGGTGAATGCCGCAATTCGAGAAGCACTCCGTCCTCGGGTAGACTTGCCATCAGGAGGTTACATTATCATTGAACCCACAGAAGCCTTAACGGTGATTGATGTTAACTCGGGTTCCTTTACCCGTTCGGCTACGGCACGGGAAACGGTGTTATGGACAAACTGCGAGGCAGCAACGGAAATTGCCCGTCAATTACGCCTCCGTAATATTGCTGGGGTGATTATTGTAGACTTTATCGATATGGATTCCCGGCGAGATCAATTACAACTTTTAGAACACTTTAACAAAGTCCTCAAGTCGGATAAAGCGCGGCCGCAAATTGCTCAACTGTCGGAATTAGGGTTAGTGGAACTGACCCGCAAACGACAAGGACAGAATATCTATGAGTTATTTGGTCGTACCTGTCCCTCCTGTGGTGGTTTAGGACATTTAGTCCATTTGCCTGATTCTCCCGATGACAATGGAGTTGAAATTCCGGATCGGATTATGTTAGGAGGTAGAGCCGGATTACCTATTGGGGTAAATGATACCCCAGCAGAACGAGCTAAACCCATTACCCTTGATAGTCCCTCTCGTGAAGAGCCAATGGTGGTTGAGTTGGACGCTTCTAGTAATTTACAAGATCTTGACTTACTTAATCACCCCAGTTATCAAGATATTGGCGCGAATAACAATAACAACCCTCGTCGTCGTCGCCGTCGCCGTTTAGGAGACTTAGAACCTTTAGCGCGGGAAGAAGACGAACGTCGTAATGATCTCAGAGTCGTTTCCAATAACTACAATGAGGTTCGTTCGGAAGTGAACCTGGCAGAGACGGGATCAGGGCGCACAGGACTACCGGAACGCAGTCGTTCCAGTAAAGCCGAGTTGATTAAGTCCCCCGCAGAACCCCCGGAAGTGATTTCAGTGGAAATGACTAAGGAAGAACAAGAAATGTATGCATTGATGGGCATTTCTCCCCTGCTGGTGTCGAGTGAAACCGTTAAAAATCCTAGAACGGCTATTGTGACAGTACGCTTACCAGGAGCCTCGCCAGTGCTGCCAGAAGAATTATTGGATGATGAGGAACCGGATAAACCCAATCTCTCTGAACCTGAGCTGGGAAATTCTGCCAATACCATTACTGTTGAGAGTAAACTAGAACAACCCATCATAGAACTGACTCAGCCGTCTGATGACACTCAAAATGAGGAGGAGGAGGAGGAGGATTTCTTCACAGAAGATTTGGAGCCAGAACTTGAAGAACAAGAGGTGGAAGAAGCAGTATTAGTAGAGGATACGGATGAAGAAGAACAAACGCCTGTCATTCGTCGCCGTCGTCGTCGTTCTTCGGCGCTTTCAGATTAACTCAGACTAGATGAATTTAGGGCCAGACACTCAATGGGTTGCGGGTGTGGATGAAGTGGGACGGGGAGCGCTGTTTGGGCCAGTTGTGGCAGCTACCGTGATCTTACCGGAAACAGCGATCACTCCCCTCATCCAGTTAGGAGTTCGCGATAGTAAGCGCCTGAGTCCAAAAAAGCGGATTGATTTATTCCAGCAAATTCAGGCGATCGCCCTAGACTGTAAAGTGGGACTGGCATCAGTGCGGGAAATTGATCGACTGAATATTTTACAAGCGACGCTACTGGCTATGAAGCGGTCGATTTTAAAATTAAATCCTCAACCCCAACTCTGTTTAATTGATGGCAATCAAAGGATTCCTAATCTACTGATTCCCCAGCAAACCCTGATTAAAGGCGATCAAACTTCAGTGTTGATTGCCTCTGCCAGTATTATTGCTAAGGTTTGGCGAGATCAACTAATTATTCGTTTAGCTAAAAAATATCCAGAATATGATTTAATTCACAATAAGGGATACGGTACAAAAAAACATCGAGAGGCACTACAGCGTTATGGCGTATCCCCTCAACATCGCTTATCTTTTCGTCCTTGTCACAAATAGTCATTGGTCATTTGTTTTTAGTCATTCGTTCCTGATTAATCTTTCATCTTTGGTGATAGATTGTAGGGTGCGTCATTGACGCACTACAACTATCCTCGAAAAAGTTTACTATATTTCAATAGTGAGGATCAGATTCAAATTATGAGATTGTAGGGTGCGTCGCTGACGCACCCTACTGGGTTTGCTGACAGCGCGTAGCCCTACAACAGATCATTAGTAGAGGATAAGATTCAAATTATGAGTACTTTAACCTTAAAATTAGACCCGATTCAATTAACGGATGAACAGTTTTATCAACTGTGTCAAAATAATCAGAATTTGCAATTTGAACGAACCGCGCAAGGAGATTTAATTATTATGCCCCCGGTTGGTGGTGAAAGCGGGAACCGAGAAGCGAATTTAATCGTTGATTTATGTCTTTGGAGTCGTCAGACTGGCTTAGGTTATACGTTTAGTTCTTCTACGATATTTAAGTTGCCTAATGGTGCAGACCGTTCACCGGATGCAGCTTGGATTCAGAAACAACGTTGGGAAGCTTTAACGGTTGAACAAAGACGTAAATTTCCTCCCATTGCACCGGATTTTGTGATTGAGTTACGCTCTGCTACAGACAGTTTAAAAACTCTACAATCTAAAATGAAAGAATATATAGAAACCGGAGTCAAACTAGGTTGGCTCATTAATCCTCAACAGCAGCAAGTTGAAATCTATCGCCCAACTACAGCGGTAGAAATCCGGAATTTACCAACAGAATTATCCGGTGAAAATATCTTACCCGGATTTATACTAAGTTTATCCCGTTATGCCAACAGTGAGTTAGATTGATTCCGGTAAAACAGATTTTGAAGGGGTTGGAGAAACTTCTGTCTGTTCAGCCGCCCAATAACGATAATCTGCTAATAAATTATGCATTAATCGTTGTTTAATCGTCACTAAAACACTTTTTAATAATCCATTACCTGTGGTTTCTAAAATCGGTTTAGGGGTTAACTGGAAAGGGGGAGGAAGTTCGACCTGAACTTCTAAATCTGCTAAGCCTTTGAGATGAGGAACGCCATCAATTTCACAGGGAGACAATCGCCCAAATAAGTTTAAGGCAAAGCGTTCGTTAATGTATTCTACCCCTCGAATTTCACAACCGACGGATTTTAACCGTAACGTGCCATCAGACAGAGTCCAGACTCGTAAATCTACCGTTGGCTGGATGGTCAGCATCATAAATGAAAGAGAACGCATCTTTAGACGGAAGTAGTCCTCACTGAGCTGGTCTAAGCGCGTTGGGTCTACTAACGCACTCACTAACCGTTTAGGTTGACGCAGATAGTGCTGAATCGGAATTTGTTGTTCAGGGACTGAAATTTTAACGGATTGGGAAGCTAAAAATCGAACTTGCATTAATCTAAAATTTACTCTTCTAAATCAATCTTAATAAAAATTAACTTTTTTGAACTGTGATCGGGATCAAATTTGAGGGAATCCAAACTCAAACCATTAAACGGATTTAATCCCTGATCATAAGGGCGATCCAGATTCAAGAGATGTGAAGATTTATGTCTAAAGTTAGAAAAATTTGACATCTTCTCAGGGATGATAGCGATCACCGCTTTCCTCAAGATAATATGGTCTGTACATCTTGATCGTCTTTCGTGAGTGGGAAATCAGCAGTCATCGTAATCGGAACGCATCAACCCGAAGCTCAATTCAATATTCAACAATTCTTTTGGATGACGAAACGGCTGCCATCGTCCAAAAACAATCTCTAAGAATTAATATGCCTTTACTTCCATCCCCAACCATTGCCTATTTAGGCCCCCCCGGAACCTATTCTGAGGCAGCGGCTGAAGCCTATGCTCAACACTGTCATTCTCAGAATGATGGGATCAAACTGTGTCCCTATCCCAGCATTTTTCAAACTCTAGAAGCCGTGGCGCAGGGGGAAGTGGAAATCGGGGTGGTTCCGGTGGAAAATTCAATTCAAGGCAGCGTGACAATGACCTTAGATGCCTTGTGGCAAATTGGACGATTACAAATACAACAAGCTTTAGTCTTACCGATTGCTCATGTTTTTATTTCCCAGGCGAAGCAACTCAGTGAGATTAAAACCGTTTATTCTCATCCCCAAGCCTTAGCTCAATGTCAGCAATGGCTGGAAAATCATCTCAGTCAGATTCAGTTAATTCCCACCAATTCTACGACAGAGGCATTGCAACATTTAGCAAATGAACCAACCGTCGGTGCTATTTCTTCAGAGCAAGCGGCTCAACTCTATCAACTACCGATCTTAGCTCATTCGATTAGTGATTATCCTGAAAATTGTACACGGTTTTGGGTCGTCAGTTTGCAGCCTTCTCCTGGAGGAAGCCACACGTCTTTAGGGTTCACTGTCCCAGCCAATATTCCGGGTGCATTAGTGAAGCCATTGCAAATTTTTGCCACACGGGAGATTAACCTCAGTCGAATTGAGTCCCGTCCCACGAAGCGGTCTTTAGGAGATTATCTATTTTTTATTGATATTGAAGCTAATGCTTTAGATCCATTAGTTCAAGCTGCGTTTGTGGAATTAAAATCTTATACTGAAACCCTAAAAGTGTTCGGCAGTTATGAGATTATTTCTGGTTCAACTTGAGGGAAAGAGACGTTTGGCTAGAACGTCTCCCAACAGTCCATGATTAATTTCCAGGAGAACTCAAAGTATCTTTTAGCACGGTGCGAGCCGCTAAATGATTCCGAGTTGATGTTAAGATTTCAGCCTCTCGTTCTAAACGTACTGCTGTATCTTGTAATTCCAACAGGCTTTGCTGCTCAGAGGCAACGCCATACAGATTACTGGCAACCCAGTAAGAGAGTTCTGTGGGTAGGCTAGGAATATCCTCAGGAAGTTCAATTTGTTGATCCATTAATTTACTGGATAAACGCACCACATCCCGCAGTAAATTTTCCACATCACCAGCCAAAGATTTTAAGTCTTGGCTGGGAGGAGCGTCCTCAATCCATTCTACCAATCCAACCAGGTAAGGCTTTTCTCGAACTGCTTCTAGAACCCGGAAGCGTTGCTGACCCAAAGTCAGAATATCTATACAATCATCCGACAAGCGTTTGTACTGAACCACTTCAGCACAGCAACCGACGGAAGCAACCTTACCTTGATTGGGATCAACCATCAGAATTCCAAAGCGGCGGTCGCTTTCGAGGATGGTATTCATCATGATCCGGTAGCGAAACTCAAAAATATGCAAGGGAAGAGGTCGGCCAGGGAATAAAACCACTTCCGGAAGTGGAAACAGGGGAAGTTCTCGAACAGCAATAGAGGAAGATGATGACATTGTCCCTTACTAAGGTATGCGCTTCTTCCTTTACTTTAACGGATTTCTTGACCTGTGTTTTGTGGTTAACCTTTCCAGGGTCAATCTGATTAATCTACTCTCAGAGTGAGAACCTACTAGAAATGGGTCAAAATTGCCATAACTACTGTTTTTTGTTCTCTGCCTCTGGTGTTTAATCAGAACAGATTTCCTTGGCTTACCTTCACCTTCCTTTTGGTTGTATTCAGGAGAATCTAAAGCTTAACCTCAATATCTACCCCTGCCGGTAGATCCAATTTCATCAATGCATCAATGGTTTTAGAAGAGGGTTGATAGATATCAATAATGCGGCGATGAGTTCGGGTTTCAAAATGTTCTCGGGAGTCTTTATCGACGTGGGGAGACCGTAATACGCAGTAAATCCGCCGCTTGGTGGGTAACGGAATCGGACCTATCGCGGTTGCACCCGTGCGGTTAGCCGTATCGACGATTTTTTCACAGGACGTGTCCAGTAATCGACGGTCAAAAGCCTTCAGACGAATGCGGATTTTTTGTTGTTGAATGGTTGCCATGGGAAATTGATAGTTTAATTTGTTTAATTTTCTAGGTTCGGATGGTTCTGTTATCAGTGATGAGATGTAAACTAACCAGTCATAACAGAAGGAGCCACAAGGGAACAGGGCAGAAAAGATTCAGAGGTTAAACAGGCTTTTCTACCCTTGTTCCAAAGTGTTGAATGAGTTGAGAACAACTCAGGTCAGTGTTTCCCTACTTCACAATTTTAGAAACAACACCCGCACCGATGGTGCGTCCACCTTCACGAATGGCAAAGCGCATTCCTTGCTCAATTGCAATCTTTTTCACCAGTTCAACGTTCATTTTAATCCGGTCACCGGGCATCACCATTTCTACATTGCTACCATCATCAGCAGTGTAGCTCTTGATGGTTCCCGTTACATCCGTTGTCCGAACATAAAACTGAGGACGATAGCCCGCAAAGAAGGGGGTATGACGGCCACCTTCTTCTTTCTTGAGGATGTAAACTTCTGCTTCAAACTCAGTATGAGGCGTAATAGAACCGGGTTTGGCAATCACCATTCCCCGTTCAATTTGCTCTTTTTGAATCCCCCGCAGCAGCAGACCTACGTTATCTCCAGCCATCCCTTCATCTAAGGACTTCTGGAACATTTCCACACCTGTGACAGTGGTGCTCTTGGTATCCGCTAAGCCAACTAGCTCAACGGTTTCACCGACTTTGATTTTACCCCGTTCAATCCGACCAGTCGCAACAGTTCCCCGACCAGTAATGGAGAAAACGTCTTCAACTGCCATTAGAAAAGGCTTATCCACATCTCGCTCTGGAGTAGGAATGTAAGAATCTACCTCATCCATCAGGGCGTAGATTTTATCAACCCACTCATTTTCACCCTTTTGGGTTTTCGGATTACTTGACATTTGTTCAACTGCCTTCAGTGCAGAACCAGCAACAATGGGAATGTTATCTCCATCAAAGTCGTATGAACTCAGCAATTCCCGCACTTCCAGTTCAACTAACTCAAGTAGTTCTTCGTCATCAACCATGTCTTGCTTGTTTAAAAAGACAACCAAGTTGGGCACCCCCACCTGACGAGCCAGCAGGATGTGTTCCCGAGTTTGAGGCATGGGGCCATCGGCTGCAGAAACCACCAGAATACCACCATCCATCTGAGCAGCTCCAGTGATCATGTTTTTCACATAATCTGCGTGTCCGGGGCAGTCTACGTGAGCATAGTGACGAGTCTCAGTCTCATACTCTACGTGAGCAGTATTAATTGTAATCCCCCGAGCTTTCTCTTCAGGAGCCGCGTCAATATCTTCGTATCTACGAGCTTTTGCACTACCCAGAGCTGCTAGAGTCATAGTAATGGCAGCCGTTAGTGTAGTTTTACCGTGGTCAACGTGACCAATCGTACCAATGTTAACGTGAGGTTTTGTCCGTTCAAATTTTGCGCGTGCCATATTTCACTTGATTCTGGATGTTAGAGATTGAATAATTAGTGTTAGACTTGGAATCGTCAGTGAACCCGAGAGACACCGAGAGGATAACCGAAAGCTGTCTAATATTTTATCTTTCCTTTGCCCTCTGAGTCTCTAGTTTTTTACGACTATCGGCCTTGACTCTTCGCAATAATGGTTTCAGCAACACTACGAGGAACTTCCTCATAACTGCTGAATTCCATTGAAAATATACCCCGCCCTTGGGTTTTAGAGCGAATATCGGTGGCATATCCAAACATTTCAGCCAAAGGAACCTTGGCAATGACTTTCGCCATACCTTGAACTTGATCGGTTTCTTGACCTTCAATTTGACCCCGACGGGCGTTGAGATCACCGATGACATTGCCCAGAAAATCTTCAGGGACTTCGACTTCGACTTTCATGGTAGGTTCTAGCAATACAGGGGAAGCTTTAGTCGCTCCCTGCTTAATTGCCATGGAACCCGCAATTTTAAAAGCCATTTCAGAAGAGTCTACATCATGGTAGGAACCATCGACCAACGTGGCTTTCACGTCAATCAGTGGATATCCCGCAATCACACCGGATTCACAGGCTTCTTTCATCCCTTCTGCAGCGGGGTTAATGTACTCTTTCGGTACCGTCCCCCCAACAATTTTAGAGACAAACTCAAATCCACTGCCCGGTTCTCCAGGTTCAAGTTTGATCACAACGTGACCATATTGACCTTTACCCCCACTTTGACGAATGAATTTTCCTTCGGCGCTCGTGGCTTTACGGATGGTTTCTCGGTAGGCAACTTGGGGTGCACCAATATTGGCTTCTACTTTGAACTCCCGTAACATTCGATCTACCAAGATTTCTAGGTGTAATTCACCCATGCCCGCAATCACGGTTTGATTGGTTTCGGGGTCAACTGAGACCCGGAAAGTGGGATCTTCCTCTGAGAGGGATTGCAGAGCTTTGGAGAGTTTCTCCATGTCCTGCTTGGTCTTGGGTTCGACCGCTACAGAAATCACAGGCTCTGGAATATATAAGGACTCCAATATAATCGGAGCATTCTCATCACAGAGAGTATCTCCGGTCAAGGTATCTTTTAACCCTAAAGCAGCCCCTAAATCCCCGGCCCGCAATTCCTCAACTTCGATGCGATCATCGGCTTTCAGAACAATCAAACGGGAAATTCGCTCTTTTTTATCTTTGGTTGAGTTAAGGATATAACTGCCCTTACTCAATACCCCAGAGTAAACGCGAATGAAGGTCAACCGACCAAACGGATCAGCCATTACCTTAAAGGCTAACGCCGATAAGGGGGCATCATCATCTGCAGGACGTGGTTGTTCTGATCCATCTGGAATAATTCCTCTAATAGCAGGAACTTCCGGAGGAGCAGGTAGATAGTCTACCACAGCATCTAAAAGCAGTTGAACCCCTCTATTTTTAAAGGCTGATCCACACAACATCGGAACGATTGTGCCATCAATAGTTCCCTGACGCAGAGCGTGGCAGATTTCGGCTTCGGTGAGTTCAACCCCTTCCAGGTATTTCTCTGTTAAAGCATCATCTGTTTCCGCCACGGACTCAATCAGTTTTAACCGATATTCTTCAACCTGATGTTGAACTTCTGGGGGGATTTCATTTAACTCTTGAATATCTGTTCCGAGATCGTTGGTGTAGAGGTAGGTTTTCATTCTCACCAAGTCTACAATTCCCTGAAATTTGCTTTCGCTCCCGACAGGAATTTGAATCAGAACAGCATTGGCTTTAAGGCGATCGCGAACTTGCTCATAAACTTTGAAAAAGTTCGCTCCCGTGCGATCCATTTTATTCACAAATGCAATCCGAGGCACGTGATACCGTTCGGCTTGTCGCCAAACCGTTTCAGACTGGGGTTGAACACCACCCACGGAGCAAAAAACAGCAATGACACCATCTAAAACTCGCATGGATCGCTCGACTTCAATCGTGAAGTCTACGTGTCCTGGAGTGTCAATAATATTAATGCGATGATCTCGCCAGTTGGTACTAATAGCAGCAGCCGTGATGGTAATTCCACGCTCCCGCTCTTGAGCCATCCAATCCGTGACCGCAGTGCCTTCATGGACTTCACCCATTTTATGAACGATGCCTGAGTAAAACAGAATTCGTTCTGTTGTGGTGGTTTTGCCTGCATCAATATGGGCAGCAATACCAATGTTTCTTACTCTCTCAAGCGGGATGGTACGGGCCACAGCTCCCTCCTTGTTAAACCTTTATTAAGATTTTATACGTTAGTCAAATGGACTGCTATCCCCAATTTTAGTATCGATAGTGGGCAAACGCTTTGTTCGCTTCTGCCATCCGATGGGTTTCTTCCCGTTTGCGAACGGCGCTACCGGTTTCATTAGCAGCATCCATTAGTTCGTTAGCCAGTTTACTGGCCATGCTACGGCCCGAACGAGTCCGAGCCGCACGAATAATCCAACGCAGTGCTAAGGTGATTCCACGTTCAGAACGTACTTCCATCGGCACTTGATAGGTTGCCCCACCCACCCGACGGGCTTTTACCTCCACTAAAGGGGTAGCGTTACGAACGGCTTTCTCAAACAGTTCTAATGGCTCTCCCCCCATGCGCTCTTCCATAGTTTTGAGCGCATCGTAGACAATCCGATCCGCTAAAGATTTTTTACCACTTTTCATGATACGACGCACCATCATGCTCACCAGACGGCTATTATAGACAGGATCTGGTGGGACAGGACGTTTTTGAACAACCCGACGACGAGACATAATTAATCCTTACTTAACAGACAGTTTTAATTGATGGGTTAACCCGTTAGAATCTACTCATATCCTTAGTACTGGAATGATCTCTCAGCCAAATTCTAACCGTGTTTGTTTTTTGCCACTCAGAATACAAAGTTTATTGTTTCGGACGCTTGGCACCGTACTTTGAACGGCCTTGACGACGATCTTTAACGCCTGCTGTATCCAAAGTTCCACGAATAATATGATATCGAACGCCCGGTAAATCTTTTACCCGACCGCCTCTAATCATAACGACTGAGTGTTCCTGTAAGTTATGACCTATACCCGGGATGTACGCTGTCACTTCAAAACCTGAGGTGAGCCGCACCCTTGCCACCTTACGCAGCGCTGAATTCGGTTTTTTCGGCGTTGTGGTGTACACTCTTGTACAAACACCTCGGCGCTGTGGGCAACTCTTAAGCGCTGGAGATTTTGTCTTTTTCTGAGTTTGTTCGCGTGCAGAACGAATGAGTTGCTGTATAGTGGGCATGAGTTACGACATAACTTTCAAATTCAGCAGTTTTTTTTTGCGGTGCGACCCTGAGCCACCTACGGGCGAATCGCGGACGCGCACCAATATAAACGGTATCCCCATTGAAATATCCCTCCCCACCTGGGGGATAGGATTTCAGTCTAAATCTTGGAATTAGAAGTTGATACCCAAATTTTTATATTAAACGATGAATTTGATTTTGGCAAATTTTTCAAGTTAGAGGGAATAGGGAATAGGGAGTAGGGGGTAGGGTGTAAGCAATGACCAAGAAGCAATGACGAATAACTCAGACCTATTACTAGGAAATCGTTCCAAAGGAATGACCACAACCACAACTTTGAGTGGCTTGGGGGTTATGAAATCGAAAACCGCCCCCCATCAAATCCTCAGAGTAGTCAATCTGTAACCCTTCGAGATAGGTTAAACTTTGAGAATCAATCACTACCTGTAGGCGATCGCAAGGGTAAACGGTATCATCAGGTTGTAGCGTTTCTGCAAAGGTCATGGTATAAAACCATTGACAACAGCCTCCTGGCTCGATCCTGAGTCGAAAAAAAGCATGATCATGACTTTGCTTGGAACGGAGTCGCAGGATCTCTGTTGTGGCGGCAGGACTAATGGTAATCATGTGTTACTGTGATCAAATTATCTACGTTAAGCCCATCCGGCTGTTGTGTGTTAAGAGACAGTTCTAGATCTTATAGCAGTCTTTTATCACTGTAAATCAAGGATCTCAGTTTTTCAAGCATTAAACAATCCCACGACGAAAGCGCGTGGGATGGGATCAAATACAATACGATTTTAGATGGTTTCAGCAAACTAGACGCTTAGGCAATCATTGAATCATAACTGGGTCATCTCAAACGGATGTTTTTTAGCTGGCTCTTGAGTGCGGGCATAGTCATCTTGGAAACGGATAATATCATCTTCCCCAAGATATTCTCCATTTTGCACCTCAATCAAGATGAGAGGAATCACCCCTGGATTTTCCAGACGATGACTGGTACATTGAGGAACATAAGTAGATTGATTGGCAAAAATGATCTCCTCATGATCCCCACAGGTGACTTTAGCCGTACCCGAAACCACAATCCAGTGCTCACTGCGGTGATGATGCATTTGTAAGCTGAGGCGATGGCCCGGATTAACTTCAATCCGTTTAATTTTGTAACCGACCCCTTCTTCAAGGGTGGTAAATGATCCCCAAGGTCGCAGTTCTGTAGCGGCAACCGTTTGAGATAAAGGTGATTGAGCGAGTGAAGAAGTTTTGGTGTTTTGTTCTTGCGCTGCTACCATGATCAATTATCCTACGTATACTCAGCGAAATGGACTATTCCAGTTCCGTTAGGAGCTGTTTAAATTAATAATTCCCTTAAGAGCTACAGAATTGAGCAGACCCTTGAGTGTGCAGGTGCTTCATAAGGGGGAGCCTGCCCCATCTGTTAGCTAAATAACCCCACGTTCTGAAGGTATTCCAACGGATAGTGCCGTTTTGTTACCTTCCCCCGCTATGCACTAACATCAAGATAGCAAACCCCCCCCACCGCTTGTCATCCCCTTTATCCCCTTAAACCCTGATCTACACGAAATCTTTATCAGAAAGCATGGATTACTTTACCAAAGCTTTATATTATCTGGAATGTCATCAAACCTAGATTTGTTCCGCAGCCAGACAAAATTAAGTGTATCCTAGTGACTACACTCAAACGAATCGCCGAGTCTCAACACTACTGACTGTTAAGCGCGTTGCATAATGGATCACAATCAATCAGCGAGATAGGAAATGACAATTCCTATTTAGCAGGCTTCCCGTCACGGAGGTTCAAGTGATAATCCTGACTGTTCTACAACTTCAGTGACTTGACTGATACTAGATTTAGGATTCATGATATGGGGTGTTACATTTAGCACTCATTAAACCATCCTAACCGCTCAGTTAAACAAAAACTGTTCTTTAAGATGAAGAGTAAGAGTCAGTCAGTTTTTGCGCTTCGCTAGGTTGAAAAAAACAGCCCTAGCGATGCTTTTGTCTCTCCAAACAACTTTCAAGTTTTGATGTGTTGTAGCATCAAGATTTTAGATGATTAACGGTGAGCGATCCGCAAGCAACCTAAAAAACAGCTCAATTGATTAATCACTGTATGGATTCGGCTGTAGACATAATCTGCGAGGTGTTTTCTGCAGTGAGCTAAAGCGCGTTGTTCAAGGTTCAACCCAGTCTGAATTTCCGTGGGGAGTGAAGGCAATTGAGTTGATTCTCAGCCAATCATGAGATCAACCCCAATTTCCTATCTGAAGCGTTCAACCCGAAGCCGAGATTCAACGTTGCTTTTCCCCGAAATATAGTCATGTTATGTGAACTGAGAAACATGGATAACTCTATCAACTACAATCGTCAAAATCAGCCAGGCTCGTTTATTCAGAATACAGGCTATCCTTATGGGGGTCAGCCTTGGTTGGTGGAAGAACGAGATGCCTGTGGTGTTGGCTTTATTGCCAATCCGGAGGGAATTGCGAGCCATGATATTGTTGTGAAAGCATTACCGGCTCTCACCTGCTTAGAACATCGGGGGGGATGCAGTGCGGACCAAGACTCCGGTGATGGGGCAGGGATTATGACCGCGATCCCCTGGGAATTATTTCAGCAGGCAGAAACCCTGACAGCCCTGCAAGCTTTCAGTGTAGAACAATTGCAGGAGGTTTATGGGGTAGGCATGGTATTTTTACCCCAAACCCCTGAAGCGGCTGTTCCCGTTCGTCAAACTATAGAAACGGTTTTAACTCAACACCAACTTTCCATTTGGGGTTGGCGACCGGTTCCTGTTGATCCTGATGTGTTAGGGCCACAAGCCCGAGAAAATCAACCCAGAATTGAACAGGTGATTGTCTCTTCCACGACAGGCCAGACGGGGGATGAACTGGAACGCCAGCTTTATCTGGCCCGTCGTTCTATAGGAGATGCCCTCGAAGCCAAGGGTTTAGTCTGGGGAGATAGTGTTTATATCTGTTCTTTCTCCTGTCGTACCATTATTTACAAAGGGATGGTGCGTTCAGCGGTTCTAGGAGAATTTTATCTTGACCTGAAAAATCCCGCCTACAAGAGTGCCTTTGCGGTTTACCATCGACGGTTTAGCACCAATACCATGCCGCGATGGCCTTTAGCCCAACCCATGCGCCTGCTGGGACACAATGGTGAAATTAATACACTCCTCGGTAATATTAACTGGATGCGGGCACGGGAAGGGACGCTTTCTCATCCCAATTGGGGAGAGAAACTGGAGATTTTAAAGCCATTTGTCGATCAAAACAATAGTGATTCGGCTAACTTAGACAATGTTCTCGAATTACTCGTCCGGTCTGGGAAATCTCCTCTGGAAGCCTTAATGATTATGGTTCCAGAAGCCTATCAAAATCAACCCTCCCTCAAAGGACGCGAAGAAATTGTAGACTTTTACGAATACTACAGCGGCCTGCAAGAACCTTGGGACGGCCCTGCTTTACTGGTCTTTAGCGATGGCAAACAAGTGGGAGCTGCGTTAGACCGCAATGGCCTGCGTCCGGCGCGCTATTGTATTACAAAAGATAACTTAGTGATTGTGGCTTCAGAAGCTGGTGTGGTGAACGTTCCAGAAGCCGATATCGTAGAAAAAGGTCGCCTTGGCCCTGGGCAAATGTTGGCGGTGGACTTTGAGACCCATGAAGTCCTGAAAAATTGGGAGATTAAAGAAAGAGTCGCAGGTCAAGCGCCATACGGGGACTGGCTGAAACAATATCGGGTTGAACTAAATCCCCAACCCTTTGAAGAGAATCAGCAGCTAGAGTCCCAACCCTGGATGACCTTGCAAACGGCCTTTGGTTATGGCTTAGAAGACATGGAGATGGTGATCTCCGATATGGCGAGTTTGGGGAAAGAACCCACATTCTGTATGGGGGATGATATTCCCTTAGCCATTCTCTCTGAGAAGCCTCACCTGCTGTATGACTACTTTAAACAACGGTTTGCCCAGGTAACCAATCCCCCCATTGATCCCCTGCGGGAACGGGTGGTGATGTCCCTGAATATGCGCTTAGGAGAACGGGGGAATTTGCTAGACCCCAAAGCCCAAGATGCTCGGATGCTGAAGATTCAGTCTCCCGTGTTAAACGAGGCAGAACTGGCTCAGATGAAGCAAGTTGAAGGATTTTCAAGCATCACCCTCTCTACCTTATATCCCCTTTCACAGGGATCTGAGGGATTGGCCGCACAAGTTCAACACTTGTGTCAGCAAGCCTCCCAGGCCGTTGTAGCCCGTCATAAAATCATTATTCTCAGTGACCGAGGACTGACGGGCGAACAAACCTATATTCCTCCTTTGCTGGCAGTGGGAGCAGTTCACCACCATTTAATCAAAGAAGGTACCCGCTTAAAAGTGTCGCTGGTGGTAGAAACGGCTCAATGTTGGAGTACTCACCATTTTGCCTGTTTAATGGGTTATGGAGCCAGTGCGGTTTGTCCCTATTTAGCCTTAGAAAGTGTGCGCCATTGGTGGTCACAACCCAAGATTCAAAAAGCCATGGAACGGGGTAAAATGGAACCCCTGACTCTACAACAGGCGCAGCAAAATTATCGGGTTGCCGTTGAAAATGGCTTGCTGAAAATCCTCTCTAAAATGGGGATTTCTCTCCTTTCCAGTTATCAAGGGGCGCAAATTTTTGAAGCTATTGGCATTGGTGCTGATTTATTAGACTTAGGCTTTAAAGGAACAACCTCCCGAATTGGAGGATTAACGGTTGCAGAATTAAGCCAAGAAGTCTATCAATTCCATGCGAAAGCTTTCCCCCAACAGGATAGTAAGAAGCTGGAAAATTATGGTTTCTTTAACTACTTTAAACGGGGTGAATATCATGGCAATAGCCCCGATTTAACTAAGTTATTGCATAGTGCCGTTCGGACAAACGAACAACAACAAAACGGCTCCAATAATGGGGCAGCATTACCGGGTTACGACCATTATCAAACCTATCAGAAATTCCTGGAAGATCGCCCTGTAGCGGCATTACGGGATCTGTTAGATTTTAACAGCGATCGCGGTTCAATTCCGATTGACCAAGTTGAACCCGTGGTTGAAATCGTTAAACGGTTCTGTACTGGGGGAATGTCCTTGGGGGCGTTATCTCCGGAGGCTCATGAAACTCTAGCCATTGCCATGAACCGCCTGGGCGGTAAATCTAACTCTGGGGAAGGGGGAGAAGACCCGGCTCGGTTTAAGGTATTGGAAGATATCGATAGTCAGGGACTGTCTCCCTCCCGTCCTGATCTCAAAGGCTTACGGAATGGGGATAGTGCTAGTTCTGCCATCAAACAGGTGGCATCGGGACGGTTTGGGGTGACTCCCGAATACCTGATGAATGCCAAGTCCATTGAAATTAAAATAGCCCAAGGGGCTAAACCCGGTGAAGGGGGACAACTGCCCGGACGTAAAGTTAGTCCCTATATTGCCATGTTGCGGCGCTCAAAACCCGGTGTGACGTTAATTTCACCCCCGCCTCACCATGATATTTACTCGATTGAAGATTTAGCCCAACTGATCTTTGATTTACACCAAATTAACCCCGATGCGGCTGTATCGGTGAAATTAGTCGCAGAAATTGGCATTGGTACCATTGCGGCTGGTGTTGCCAAAGCCAACGCCGACTACATCCAAATTTCCGGCCATGATGGCGGTACAGGGGCTTCTCCCTTATCCTCCATTAAACACGCGGGTAGTCCTTGGGAATTGGGCTTAACGGAAGTTCACCGTATCCTGATGGAAAATAAACTCCGTAACCGAGTTCGTCTCCGGGTGGATGGTGGCCTCAAGTCCGGTTGGGATGTGATTATGGGGGCGTTAATGGGGGCTGAAGAGTTTGGCTTCGGTACGATTGCGATGATTGCTGAAGGATGTATCATGGCGCGGATTTGCCATACCAACGGTTGTCCGGTCGGAGTCACCACGCAACGGGAAGACCTGCGGAAGCGTTTTCCTGGAACCCCTGACCATGTGGTGAATTTCTTCTATTTTGTGGCAGAAGAAGTACGGCAATTACTTGCCCATTTAGGATATCGTTCCTTAACCGAGATTATGGGCCGTTCTGACCTGTTGAAAGTGCGAGAAGGGGTGACATTAACCAAAACCCAAGCATTGAATTTAGATTGCTTGATGAACTTACCCGATAGCCGTATGAACCGCGACTGGTTAAACCATGAACCGGTTCACAGCAATGGTCAAGTGTTGGATGATGTGCTGTTAGAAGATCATGATATTGCCACTGCCATTCGTAACCAAGGCAGTGTTACCAAAACGATACGCATCGTGAATACAGACCGCACCGTCGGCGCTCGCATTTCTGGTAAAATTGCCGCCTTATACGGTAACACGGGTTTTGAAGGTCAAATTAATCTCAACTTTACTGGGTCTGCGGGTCAAAGCTTTGGTGCGTTTAATTTACCCGGGATGAAACTGACCCTGACGGGGGAAGCGAACGACTATGTGGGTAAAGGGATGCATGGGGGTGAACTGATTATTCAACCGTCCTTAGAAGCCAATTATGACCCCTCAGAGAACGTGATCATCGGTAATACCTGTCTATATGGGGCAACCGGTGGCACGCTTTATGCCCTCGGTAAAGCCGGAGAACGGTTTGCCGTGCGGAACTCCATGGGGAAAGCGGTGATTGAAGGAGCCGGAGATCACTGCTGTGAATACATGACGGGTGGAGTTGTCGTGGTTCTAGGGGCAGTCGGCCGCAACGTGGGCGCGGGTCAAACGGGCGGAATGGGCTACTTCCTGGATGAAGAGGGCAGTTTCCCGGAAAAAGTCAACCCTGAAATTGTTAAAATTCAACGGGTTCAGACTCCAGCCGGAGAACAACAGCTTAAGGAATTGATTGAACAACACGCTGAACGGACGGGTAGTCAAAAGGCAAATAAAATTTTAGCCAACTGGGCGGAATATTTACCGCAGTTCTGGCAGGTTGTACCGCCGTCTGAGGAAAATAGCCCGGAAGCTAGCACCGAGACCCCTGAGACAGCAGTAGCTGTGGCAGCCAACTAAATTTTCTGGGCAAAAACTGCATAAGTTCCCCCACTCCAGAAATATGTCTAATTGAACAAATGGCCCTGAGTTGCAATGGATGTTCCCCTACTGTTTTCAGTGGGGGATTTTTTTATAATTACAAGGGGATAGGGGGTAGGGAGTGGGTGTAGGGAATAACATAGGAGCATGGGGACAAGCTTTATAACTTCTCAATGAAGCGATAATTTCAGAAATGAAATCGGAGGAAATGATGAAAGAATCCATCCTGATTGAAAATTCGCCTATTGTGCTGCAAATGCGGCCTGTTTTTGAGATGACGGATGAACAGTTTTTTGAATTCTGTCAACTTAACCGTGACTATCGCATTGAACGCACTGCCAATGGAGAAATAATGATCATGTCCCCCACAGGTTCAGAAACTGGAAATCGGAATGCTAAACTTACCCAACAGTTGGGAAACTGGACGGATAAAGATGGCACAGGCATTGATTTTGATTCTTCCTCTGCTTTCAGACTCCCGAATGGTGCTGACCGTTCTCCGGATGCAGCCTGGATAACATTAGAAAAATGGAACGCTATTCCAGCAAATTTACAGGTCAGGTTTGCGCCAGTTTGTCCGGATTTTGTAGTAGAAATTCGCTCTCCAAGCGACAGTTTAAAACCGTTACAAGATAAATTACAAGAGTATATTGAAAATGGTGCATCTCTGGGTTGGTTAATTGACCGTAAAAACCGCAATGTTTATGTTTATCGATCTCAAGCAGAAGTGGAATGTTTAGAAAACCCAGTAAAAGTAAGCGGTGAACCAGTTTTGTCTGGATTTGTTCTAAATATGGAAAAAATTTGGTAGTTGAGTTATTCGTTTAATGCTGTCTTCATGGTAGGAGATTTTTATGGGTTAATCTTCGTCATCAATCACGGAACTGCGGTCAAGAATGAGTAAGTTTCTGAGTTGGTCGGTATTGAGTTGTGTTAACCAATCTTCGCCACCGCCAATGACTTGTTCTGCTAAGGCTTTTTTACTTTCAATAATGTCATGAATTTTTTCTTCTAGTGTGCCAGTACAGACAAATTTATGCACTTGAACATTGCGGGTTTGACCGATTCTAAATACCCGATCTGTAGCTTGATTTTCAACGGCTGGGTTCCACCAACGATCAAAATGAAAAACATGATTAGCACGGGTTAAATTTAATCCTACGCCACCGGCTTTGAGGGAGAGAATAAAAATCGGTGGTCCTTGGGGATCATGTTGAAATTGATCGATCATTTCTTCTCGTTTATTTTTACGAGTTGCACCATATAAAAACAGAACTTGACGATTGAGTTGTTGTTCTAAATAGGGTTGTAGGACTTTTCCCCATTCGGCAAATTGGGTAAAAATTAAAGCGCGATCTCCTTCGTCAATTACCTCTTCTAACATTTCGTTGAGTCGTTTTAATTTACCGGAATATTGAGAGGAAAGGGATTTTTTATAAGTCTTTGAAGTGAATTTGCCATTGAGTAAAATAGGATGATTACAAACCTGTTTCAGTTTCGTCAGTAATGCTAAAATCATGCCATGTCGTTGAATTCCTTCAGCGGATTCAATGTCAGCTAAGGACTGATCCACCAGTTGTTGATATAATGTTGCCTGTTCAGTGGACAAGGGACAAAATACAGTATTTTCTTGTTTTTCCGGTAAGTCTTGAATAATATCTTTATCGGTTTTTAAACGACGTAAAATAAAGGGTTGTACTAAAGAACGTAAGGTTTGTAGAGAATCTGTATCCCCATACTTTTCAATTGGAATGGCAAACCGCCGTTGAAAGAATTGTTTTTGTCCGAGATAACCGGGATTGAGAAACTCCATAATAGACCACAATTCAGACAGGCGATTTTCTACTGGAGTTCCTGTTAAAGCAATTTTAAAATCGGCTTCTAAATTCCGAATTGCCTTGGTTTGTTTTGCCTCTGGATTTTTAATATTTTGGGCTTCATCTAATACAATGCCTTGCCAATTAACTGTTTTTAAATCTTTTTCATCCCGATAAGTTAAGGCATAACTGGTTACAATTAAATCTTGCTTTTCTGCCATTTGAGTTAATTTCTTGCCCTTTTCCCGTTTATCGCCATGATGCACTTTCACTTTTAAAATTGGACTAAATCGCTTCACTTCCCGTTCCCAATTCCCTAAAACAGATGTAGGACAAATTAATAAAGTCGGACGATCTAATTTTTTTTCTGCTTTTAAATATAGTAGAAAGGCAATGAGCTGAATCGTTTTTCCCAGGCCCATATCATCCGCTAAACAAGCCCCTAATCCCCATTGTTCTAGGAAGGATAACCAACTCACTCCTCGGGCTTGATAGGGCCTTAATTCTCCTTTAAATTCCGTGGGAGTTGTAATCGGTTCTAGGGATTTATTTTGGGTTAAAGTATTGAGTAAATCTTCTAGTTTTCCCCCCGCTTCAAATTGAACTACAGGGAGTTTTTCAATCATTTGACTATCCCCTGTAGACAGACGCAAGGCATCTTCTAGGGTTAAGGTCATCTGATCTTTCCGACTCTCAAAAAAGGCTTTTGCGGCTCGAATATCAGACGGACGTAATTCCACCCATTCTCCGTTAATTTCAACTAACGGGCTTTCTTTTGCTACTAATTTTTCAAATTCTGATTTTGATAAGGTTTGACCGCCAATGGATAATTGCCACTTAAAATTTAATAAACTTTCTAATCCTAAACTCATGTTCTTTTTCGACCGGGAAGCACTGGCACTTAAACTGAGTCCCAATCGATTGGCAAAGCCTTGTGTATCTGTTAAACCGGGAGGGAGAATTACCCCTAAGCCATTCTCGTTAAATCGCCAAACAATTTGTTTAATAAACTCATAAGCTTGAGTTGGATTTAAGATGCAATATTCCGGGCAAGCCTGCTCTAAACTGGATTCTAAAACGGGATATAATTTAGTGGCTAAACCCAATCCTTTGAGTAACGTTTCCTGTGGTTTTCTGACGGTTCTGCCAGCATAATTTAGGGTTTCAACCGGATGATTCCAAACCGTTTGAGCTTCAATCACAAACTGAGGATCATCAATGGCTTGTAAACTGTATTCCAGCTTCCATTCTTTGGCGTGAGGTTGGGGAGGATTTAGTTTAAATCCAGCCCGAAATAAGTTTTGTTCTAAGATGGATTGTTGGAGCGGTTCTATCCAATTGTTCAGGCGTTGTTCGAATATTTCATACTCCGATGATTGGTCAGGAATGATAGCAGTTTCTGTGGATAAATGATGCAACCAAGTATTCACATTTGGTTCTAAAGCAGCGGGGTTTGTAATCACAGTTCTTTCCGTTTCTTCGGCAACAGTTCGTACCTGTAAATCAATCATTGCTCCTAAAAAATTTTGTAATAATTCTTGAGGAGGATGAGGTAAATTAACCGCCATTGTATCTGCATTAACCGTCTGATCCATTCGACAAACTAAAGGCATTTTTTGAGCCATTTGTAGCAGTCGGGCTTGGTCAATGGCACTATCGAGTAAAGGCTGCCAATATGCTCGAAAAGTGTTGTCATAACGCAGTTCTAAAGTGGGTAAAAACTTCCCCCGTGCTAATAAATCTAAACTCCAACGATGCACATGAGACCAAAATCGTAAGTCTGCCCCTAGGTTAGAATTCGCTATATCTATAGAATTTAGGGGTAAACGGTGCAACAGTTGAAAAGTTTGTTGCGGGGTGAGGCTAAACCCTTCCACTTGCCACGGATAAAGACAAAGAGAAGGGCTAGGACGTTCATCGAAATCTGAACCCTCAGCATACACGGGAAGAATAGAACGGGATTTTTGATCAATTTCTGTCAGTAAACTAATGATGCTGGTCGTTACACGGGGTTGCTCTTCTGTTTCCCATGGAATTTGCTGGGTTAACTGTTCCCAAAGAATATCCGAGGTGACAGCATAGGGATAAGCATTCACCTGAGAAGTTTCTTGCCAATCTTGCGGCAGGGTTCGACACCAGGCATCAGCCCATACAATAAAATCACTGCCCTGAGGCTGAATTCGCCAATTTCCGTGTAAAACTGCCATGCAACCAAGATCCCTAAAACTGCCAAATTGAGGGCACATCCAGTTCCCCCAATTCTCAATCAGATGAAGCTGATGAGTATAATCTGTATATATTAACTGATTGAGCCCGTTATGGCTTGATCAATCCAACCGCAGTCAAATTTTAGGGTGCAGGGGTTGCTATCTCTCTCAGGTGCAACACGGTTTCAAGTTGGTACAATAAAGGATGTTTTTGTTTTAGTGTTTGTAGCCTCTAGAATTTCAAGTGAGACACCGGAGTCGATACACAGGCGAGCGTGAAATCCACTTCTTGAAGGAAATGCTACGACAGCGAACAAGCATAGAATGGTGGTAAGAGAGGAAAGATAAATTCAATGGAAGAAATGGAAAAGTCAATATCCTTCGATGGACGGGATATTCGGCTAAAAATAGGTTTACTCGCACCTCAAGCAGGTGGGGCGGTTTTAATCGAGTCAGGAGATACATCTGTTTTAGTCACTGCAACTCGGGCTGAAGGCCGGCCTGGGGTTGATTTTCTCCCCTTGTTGGTGGATTATGAAGAACGTCTTTACGCTGGGGGACGGATTCCCGGAGGGTTTCTACGTCGCGAAGGCCGCCCACCTGACCGAGTCACCCTCACCAGTCGTTTAATTGACCGGCCGCTACGCCCGTTAATTCCCGAGTGGATACGAGATGATATTCAAATCGTTGCCACAACGTTATCCATGGATGAACAGGTGCCACCGGATGTCTTGGCAGTCACGGGGTCTTCTGTGGCAGTGTTATTGGCTAAAATCCCATTTTTTGGTCCCATGGCAGCGGTGCGTGTGGGCTTAGTGGGGGATGATTTTATTATTAATCCTACCTACCGGGAAGTCAAAAATGGCGATTTGGATTTGGTGGTCGCCGGTTCTCCAAAGGGCGTTGTGATGGTGGAAGCGGGAGCTAATCAATTACCGGAACAGGATATCATTGAGGCGATTGATTTTGGGTATGAGGCGGTCTATGACCTGATTAAAGCCCAACAGGAAATGATGGAACAACTCAACTATGAGATTACTGTTCCAGAACCCCCCCAAGAACCTCAGGAGTTGGTAGAATTTATTCGCAGTCGCACCACAGAACCAATTAAAAATGTTCTGAAGCAGTTTGATTTAGATAAAACCGGACGGGATACACTGCTGGATGAGATCAAGGAAAAGGAAGTCATAGAACCGATTGCTGAACGCCATGAAGATGACCCACTACAGGTGATTACAGTCGAAGATTCCAAAGCCGTCAGCCGGGTATTTAAAGATTTGACTCGCGAGTTGATGCGAAAACAAATCCTGGAAGAGGATGTTCGGGTGGATGGTCGCAAATTGGATCAGGTGCGTCCGGTGTCCTGTCGGGTGAATTTATTACCCCGTCGGGTACATGGCAGCGGTTTGTTTAACCGAGGCCTGACTCAAGTCCTCTCAATTACCACGTTGGGAACCCCTGGAGATGCCCAAGATTTAGACGATCTTCATCCCCAAGATGAAAAACGCTATATGCATCATTACAATTTTCCCCCTTATTCTGTGGGAGAAACTAAGCCGATGCGATCGCCGGGAAGACGGGAAATTGGCCATGGGGCGTTAGCGGAACGGGCGTTACTGCCAGTATTACCGGCTAAAGAAAAATTTCCTTACGTGATTCGTATCGTTTCAGAAGTATTATCCTCTAACGGTTCGACTTCTATGGGTTCGGTATGTGGTTCGACCCTATCGTTAATGGATGCCGGAGTCCCCATTGAAAAGCCTGTGAGTGGTGCAGCGATGGGATTAATCAAAGAAGGGGATGAAGTCCGGATTCTCACGGATATTCAAGGGATTGAGGACTTCCTTGGGGACATGGACTTCAAGGTCGCCGGAACCGATTCTGGCATTACGGCGTTGCAGATGGATATGAAAATTACTGGTTTATCGATGGAAACGGTAGCCCAGGCGATTAATCAGGCGAAACCAGCGCGTCTGCATATCCTGGAGAAAATGTTAAGTACCATTGACAAACCTCGTTCCGATCTGTCTCCCTATGCACCACGCCTATTAACCATGAAGATCGATCCAGACTTCATTGGTTTGGTGATTGGCCCAGGTGGTAAAACCATTAAGGGGATTACGGAAGAAACTGGGGTTAAAATCGATATCGATGATGATGGTACGGTGACTATTGCCTCAACCGATAGTGAAAATGCTGCCCGTGCCTATCAAATTATCCAAGGTATGACCCGTAAACTGAATGCGGGTGATGTCTATGTGGGTAAGGTGACTCGGATTATTCCCATTGGTGCGTTTGTGGAATTTCTGCCCGGTAAAGAGGGGATGATTCACATTTCTCAGTTAGCGGATTACCGCGTGGGTAAGGTTGAGGATGAGGTTGCCATGGGCGATGAGGTGATTGTCAAAGTTCGAGAAATTGATAGTAAGGGTCGAATCAATTTAACTCGCTTAGGCATTCACCCCGATGAAGCCGCCGCCGCCCGTGCTGCTGCATCGGGTGTGGGTCAATAATCCTGCCATGAACATAGAGGCGTTGGTGACAACGTCTCTGCCATGGTATTACCTGCCCCAAAATAGAAAGAAGGTAACCTTCGTTTTCTCTTTTCCCAGAGTGATTAAAAAGCGTTATCCTCAGTTGTGTTCAGAGGTAGTATCCTGTAGATGAGGAAAAAAAGTTTCTTCAATACCGTAGGTAATTATCGTTTTTTAACATAATTTTTTTGCCAACTCCAAACCAATATTCCTATCGGAATCGCTAATATAATTCCTAACAATAAGTGAAATAAAATGAGAGAAAAACTGCAAAAATACTGCTGATATAATTCAGATTTAGGAGTTGAAGGACAGATAGACAACTGACTAAAAGCTGTCATGATGGTTTCATTCGCCACAGAGGAAGAAATACCACTCACAGCTAATCCAGTACTCACCAGGGTAATTACAACTTCTAAACGTTGTTGACGATTTTGAGCCGCGTTTTCATTGCTGCGATCAATTTCTGCTTGTTCGACTTCGACCAATCCTCGAATGGTATCAATAGATTGTTGCAAACTGGCTTGTGTGGGAGATAGATAGGTGAGATGGGTTTGAATTTGAAGTAGATCGCGATCGCGACTTTTTTGAATAAAATCATGCCAAAATTCAGGTATTTCTCCAATCTCTGCTAAATTTTTTAAGCAAATATCGTAATTTTTGATATTCGTTTCTAGGGTAGTAGACAAAGCTTGAATATTGTGTTCCTTGCTGATAGGTATCGTTTGTATAACACTGTAAATGCGATCGCAAGTTTTTCAGTTCGTGAAAAGGAAGCGCTTCATCTCCTAATTTAACCAAATTTTCCCATAATAATGGAGCCTCATTATTTACTTCATCGAGGGTATTGTCAAAGGTTGGACAGAGGTGAAATGCATACAGACTGAGGGTAAAATTTTTCACGAAATTGTTACTCATTTGAAGTTTTTTATCAGTTACTCAATCGTATCTGGATCAATATTTAATTCTCTTAACTTCGCAGCTAACTTTTCTGCTCGTTCTTCAGGCGTATTGACTAACTTTTCCTCAGGGGTAAAAAAGCGAAGCTTTTCTTGATAAATTCCCAAATATAATTGTAATTGCTGACTCCATAAATACCCTTTTTCATTAGGTTTTATGGGTTTATATATTCCATCAACAAGGTGAAATCCAGCAAACTCTAAAGTATCAGGATCAAACCAGAAGTAATCCGGTGTGCGAAAAGTATCTTGATAGATTGTCTTCTTTAAACCTTTATCTGTATCAGCCGTTTTTTTCGATAGAATTTCAACAATAATATTCGGATATTTCCCTTCCTCCTCCCAAACCACCCAACTTTTACGGCTTTTTCGTTCTGTTCCTAGAACTACAAAAAAATCAGGGCCTCGGAAGTCTTGGGATTTGCGTTGACGAGGACTATAATAAATCGTGAGATTACCCGCTGCATAGAAGTCATTGCGATCGCGCCACAGCCATTCTAAACAAGTCAGCAATAATATAATTTGTCGTAGGTGTAGTTCAGTTTCCACGGGAGGTTCATTGCTATATAAATCACCTGGAGGAAAGATAACATCTTCAGCGATTGTTTGAGAAGTCTCTGGTTTTTCAAAAGTTTTTTGTACAGTAGACATGAGACAATAGAAAAAAGTAAATATCTAAATGTATTTTAGCTATGTTTTGAGTTGATTGATCCAACAGACAATGCACCCTTTAGGTTTTAAGCAAAAATTGACAATATTATTACGATTGAGGTTTAGATTGAGAATCAGTATTATCAACCGAGGATTTATTTTTGATCATAATATTATCGATTAATTCGCGGCTAGTTGGGTTAGGTTGCCCCACAGGGGTTTGTGATTTAGAATTACCAGGCCCTAATGTTGTTTCAGATTGCGTTGAAATTGAAGCAGTCAGTTCTCTCAGTTGATTTTCATAAGCTTGTAGAAGCTGACTGTTATTTTGAGATTCTAACCAATCTTCAATCGCTTCAGCAATATCCTCGTCGTCTTCCAAATCTTGAGTTTGCTGATTAAATTCATTAAAAGATTGCTGAGAAATCATACCAGCTTCATATAAATTGATCAAAGCTTGAGTACTCGCAACAGATATAGACATGAATTATTCTCCTTTTCCAACAATACAAAATGCCGCCCAATAATCGGGGGAATGAAATAGTTTCGCCGTTGCACCCATTTCTTGCTTCCATTCTGATGCTACCTTCAGTTAAAGCTTCTGCATGAAAGTAGGGTTGACTACACAAAATAATTACTAACTTCCGGACAAAAACTCAAAGCGATCGCTAATCTCATCAGAAATGGCTAAAGATTATTTGTGAAGAGATAGCGATCATCAACGAATTGATTCCTTAACTTCGAGATAACCGCTGTACTGTTTTTCCCCCTAATAATTGATGGGTTTTTGCCAATATTTCTGGAATTTGGTCGGCAAAAGGGCTTTGACTTAAACAAGCCCGTAAATCCACTTTCTCTACATTCGCTGCATTATTTCCAGGAAACCAATGACCGCCATTTCCCAATAAGTTATAGCGCATTTTGCCATATTCAATCATATCGTAGGCAATCGCTAAATTTCGCAACCATAAAATAATAGGAATATTAATATGATTCGGTGTGTTTTCGGGAGTGGGTAAGCCTTGATGCCAATTGTGATACCATTGTTCTCCTAAACTATTAATCGCCGCTTGTTCGAGTTGTTCTAAAATCGGCGGTAAAATTTCATCATAACGATTAAGTAAGGGAATTGTTTTTAAATGTTCATCAAAATCAGCGGGTTTTGCCGCCCCTAAACTTAGGGTATGAACCTCTGGATGACTCAGACAAAATAGGTTATTAAACACCATAGGACTGAGGGGAGAACAGAGCTTCACTAACTTTTCGGGGGGTTCATATAATTTTCCTCCTTTATCGGAAGGACTAATAATAAATACCCCCATATCATGACGCTTAGCCGCTTCGATGGCTGCCCAATTAGTTTGATTAATATAATACCAATGTAAATTGACATAATCAAATTCATCGGTTTCAATGGCATCAACAATAATATCTGTTGGTCCATGGGTGGAAAAGCCAATAAACCGGACTTTTCCTGCTGCTTGAAATTGTCGGGCGACTTCTAAACATCCTTCTGGACGAATAGTTTGATGCAGGGTTTCTGGAGTATTAATGCCATGAATTCCTAATAAATCAATATAATCAACATTTAAATAGGCTAAAGATTGTTGCAATTGCTGGCTAAATTCTTCCGGATTTTTTTTCGGAGAAACTTTGGTTTGAATAATGAGTCTTTCACGAGGAAATTTTGGTAAAACCCAGCCTAATTGCATCTCAGATGACCCATAACCCCGCGCCGTTTCAATATGATTAATTCCACATTCTAAAGAACGAATAATCGTCGCTTCTAAATTTTTTTGATTGTTTTTCGGGACTTGTGCAGGTTGAACATCTTGCCATTTATGTTGATAGCGCATTCCGCCACAGGAAAATACGGGCATTGGTAGTTCAGTCCGTCCAAAACGTCGATAATGCATCATGAGTCGTGAATAGAAGTTAAGCAGTTTTTACCTAGGGACATCATAAACGGAATTTACAGGGAGGATGATCAGAGACAAGTGAGATGCTCTACTGATTTAGGTTACAGATATCTGTTACTGTTGGAGTCATAAATCATTAAAATCGATCTCTTTCTGTGGAGAGACAAAATTATTGTAATCGTTTTAAGTTTATCGTTTACTCTCGAACTCAACCCTTTTACAATTCAAATGGAACTTAAACCATGTTAATACAATTAATCTGAAATAGCAACAATGGAACAGTTTCTTGTTTGCGGCTTGGGGAGTTTAGGACAGCACTGTGTGGTTGCCTTAAAAGCATTTGGGGTGAGTGTAATTGGCATTAATCTAACCTTACCGGCTCATTGGGAAATTTTCAATATTCCTGATTTACTCGATCAGTTTATAATTGGAGATAGCCGACAAACTCAAATCCTAGAACAGGCTAAAATTCGTCAATGTCGTGCTGCTATTATTGTAACCAATCAAGAGCGCATCAACGCTGAAATTGCTTTAGTGATTCATCAATTGAATCCCAATACCCGCCTGGTGATGCGTTCTGCTCAAGAAAATTTAAATCAACTGTTAGGTCAACATCTCGGTAATTTTATTGCTTTTGACCCAACTCAACTTCCTGCTTCTGCCTTTGTTTTAGCAGCATTGGAAAACGAAGTTTTAGGTTTTTTTCGATTAGATCAATATTCTTTACGCATCATTCAACGTCAGTTACAAGTGGGTGATTCCTGGTGTTATCGTTCTTCTATTCAAGATTTAAATAGTCGCACCCGGCGGATTTTATCGACTCGTCCTCACAATTCTCCAACAGTGGTTAATTTACAAAATTGGCAACCAGATGATCAACCCAAAGTTGGGGATAAAATTACTTATATTGAGGTTGCGAACCTCTCTCTTTCTCAATCTCAATCGAGTTCAATACAATCACGCTTTAAGTTGTGGCAAACAAAAATTCGTTCGCTACGCTGGCAAAAGATTCAACAACAAATTCTGCAATTTTGGCATCAAGGACAACAACAGTCTGTACAACAAGTAGCATTAATTTGTGGACTCTTTGTTCTGATTTTATTACTGATTGGAACAGTATTATTTCATCGTTATTATCCTGATGCAACCTTGCTCAATATCTTGCTTGGGGTTGCTATTTTATTGCTGGGAGGATACGCCGATTTATTTGGTGAATTTCAAGCTATTCAACCCATTCCTTGGTGGTTACAACTGTTTGCAATGATGTTAACCCTAGCAGGAACCGCTTTAGTGGGTGTCTTGTATGCTTTACTGACTCAAGCCTTACTCACGACTCGTTTTCAACTCACCCGTCGTCGGTTTCCAGTTCCTCAAAAAGACCATATTATTATTATCGGATTAGGCCGAGTCGGTCAACAAGTCATTAAGCTCTTACAAGCGTTCAAACAACCTCTGGTGGGAATTTCTTTTTCTGCTCAATCTAATTCTAATAATTTACCAGACATTCCACTCATTGTTGATAATATCCAAGCCGGATTTAATCGAGCAAACTTAACAAAAGCTAAAAGTGTTATTGTTGTTACGGATGATGAAATGTTGAATTTAGAAATGGGTTTGATGGCTCATTCTCTTAATCCTCATTGTCACTTAGTGATTCGGACAACAGAACAAAGTTTAAGCGACAGTTTGAGTCATTTATTACCCAAATCTCATGTTATCTGTGTTTATGCTGTTGCTGCTGAAGCTTTTGCCGCAGCCGCATTTGGAGAAAATATTCTCTATTTATTTCGTTTGGATAATCAAACAATTTTAGTCACAGAATATCAAGTTGAAGCAGGAGATACATTGAATAATTTACTTTTATATGAAGTGGCTTATGGGTATTGTATTGTTCCAATTCTTCATCAACGCTCCCTTGATTCCCCTAAGTTAATGCCATCAGAAGACATTCGTTTAATGGTTGGGGATCGTTTAATTGTTTTAGCAACCATTGAAGGATTAAAAGCGGTTGAACAGGGAATGAGCCTAAATCCGAGGAATCAGTGGGTTGAAGTTCAGGAAGTCTTTGTGGAAGAGGCGAAATTTGAAGGCGCAAATATTATCGTTCGGATCTCGGGCTGTCCTCTACAAGTTGCTAGAGAATTAATGGATAATCTCCCTGCGACTTTACCCAATTCCCTTTATCAACATCAAGCATATCGACTGGTTCAAGAGTTACAAAAAGCTCGGGTTAAAGCTCGTATCATAGAATAACGGTTAATGGCTTTCCCATCCCTCTTTACCTTCAAACTAACTGCGTGATCGCTGATTTAACAATTGCTTTATTATCGCAAGATTCGAGTTGCATTGATAATAGCTAAAAGCGCAACACCAACATCTGCAAAAACAGCTTCCCATAGGGTGGCTAGTCCGATGGTTCCCAGCAAAATAAAAATGCCTTTAATTAGCATTGCCAAGATGATATTTTGCCAAACAATCCGACGAGTTTTATGAGCAATTTGAATCGCTTCTGCTATTTTTAACAGAGAATCTGTCATTAAAACCACATCAGCGGTTTCAATTGCTGCATCTGATCCCAATCCTCCCATGGCAATTCCAACATCTGCCCGAGCGAGTACAGGAGTATCATTAATCCCATCACCCACAAAAGCAACTTTACTGTTTTTATGTTGATGAGTTTGACGAATAAGTTGTTCGATGACAGTGACTTTATCTTCGGGTAATAACTCAGCATGGTAACGATCTAATCCTAATGTATGAGCCACTTTCTTTGCAACGGTTTCCCGATCTCCGGTTAACATTACGGTTTGTTGAATTCCCATTTTTTTCAGTTGAGAAATTGCTTCCGTGGCATCGGTTTTGAGTTGATCGGAAATGGTAATATAACCGGCATAATTCTGGTCAATTGCGACATGAACCACGGTGCCTTCAACATCGCAGGTATTATGTTCAATTTGTTGTCGATGCAACAGGCGATCGTTCCCGGCTACTACTTTTTGATTGTTGAGTTGAGCCACAATACCATGACCTGCAATTTCTTGATAATCAGTAAGATTAACTGGATTGATTGATTGTTCATTAGCCTCTTGAATAGATTGAGCAACGGGATGATTAGAATGAGATTCAATTTGAGCAGTAATTCTTAAGAGTTCATGCTTTTTCCAACCATTATAAGGTATAACTTGACTGACTTTAAACACTCCTTCTGTTAAGGTTCCCGTTTTATCAAAGGCAATGGTTTTAACATCTGTAAAGACATCTAAAAAAGTAGATCCTTTGACTAAAATTCCTCGTTTAGCGGCTCCACCTACCCCACCAAAGTAACCTAAAGGGATACTAATCACTAATCCACAAGGACAAGAAATTACTAATAAAACTAAGGCGCGATAAATCCATTCATCGGCTGTTGCATTGGGAAGAAATAAAGGGGGAAAAATCGCAACGGCTAGGGATAAAAAGACAACCACTGGGGTATAATATTGAGCGAAACGAGTAATAAATTTTTCGGTTTCTGCTTTCTTACTACTAGCATTTTCCACTAAATCTAGAATTTTAGAAATAGAAGACTCTTCAAATTTCCGAGTCACTTTTAAGGTGATAACCCCTGTTTTATTAATACTTCCAGCTAAAACCAAGTCTCCAACTTGGACTGATTGGGGAACCGATTCTCCGGTTAATGCTGAGGTATCAACTTGAGAAATCCCTTCAATAATTTCTCCATCTAAAGGGACTTTCTCGCCCGGTTTAACTAAAATCAGATTACCGACTGCAACGGTTTTAGGGTCAACAGTTTGAATCTGATTATCCACTTTCAGATTAGCAGAATCTGGACGAACTTCTAATAAAGATTGAATGGAGCGTCTAGAACGACCGACTGCTAAATCTTGCACCAATTCTCCAATGCGATAAAATAGCATGACTGCGACAGCTTCTGGCAGTTGATGAATGGCAATTGCGCCTAAAGTTGCAATCGTCATCAAGAAGTTTTCATCAAAAATTTTACCTCGCAGAATATTCCGACCCGCAATATTTAAAACATTCCAGCCAGCAATGAGGTAAGCCGGAATAAAGACTAAGTATTCAGCCCATGAATAAGGGGTTGCATGAAGTGTTTCCTTAAACAATAAACCCAAAATTAATAGGATAATGACTAAAAGAATGGGAAAAAGTTCTTGTTTGAGGTTAAATTCACTATCCTGTTCATGAGAATGTCCGTGTTCATGGTGACCGCAGCAACCTGAATGTTGGGATTGAGTCTGATTCATGATTGCAAATAAAATGCTTCAAAAAGTTGCCTCGAATTATAGCATTTTTTTAAGTGGAGTGTTTTCTTTAATAATGATAATCGTTATCTTTGTGTATTGAATAATACTATCCTCTCAATTTATAGATTGTAGTCCTTTTAACTGAATTAATTCTCCCTGCTTAGGAGTTATATTTTTACCCTGAATCAATACAACAAAATTCCCTAATCCCATCGGATTAATTAAAGCATGTAATGCCTCTCGTCGTCTTAAGGTTTCGGAGAGAGAAGTATTACTAGATTGTGTAATATTAGCAATGCGATCGCCGAGTCCTAATGCCATTAAAAATAAGGCTTGTTGAGTTGTTCCAACAACTTCTAAACCGGATAAATTTCCCTGTTTTTCTAAGGCTGTAAAATCCACATGAGCCGTTATATCTTGATGCCCAATATTGATATAGGGATCGTTATGATGGCGATGTTGATAATAACACTGTAAAGTTCCAAATCGCCGAGTAGGACTATAATAACGTTGGGCTGAATAGCCATAATCAATCGTTAAAATAAATCCTTGATGCAACTTTTCTGCAACGGTTTTTATCCATTCTAATACATTTAGATTCACTTCTGTACGGTATCCATTACTGTAAATTGGCGACAGTAAGTCAATTTTAATCAACTGAAAATATTTTTTTAATTGAGGGGTTGACAACTCACCCGTGGATTCTGTAAACTTGACATCAATAGGATATGCTGGGGGATGCTTTGCCCTACAAGCTCCCACATACACTTCCTGAAGCTGATTATCCTGAATAACCACCTGATGAACAGGTAGTGCATCAATTAATTCGTTGGAGAAGAAACAGCCTGTAATCGAGTCATTAGATAAATCCTCCAGGTTACACCACTTAACAGAGAGAGAAGAATTAATCTGATGCTGAAGTTGTTGCTGTTGTTCAGCTTTAAGAATAGAAGATTTTTCGATAATAATATACTTGACAGTTTTTAAAAACTCAGGATAGCGGAGAGAGAGAGAGTTGAGGATATCTGCCGCGAGGATACCTTGTCCTGCCCCCATTTCAACCAGGGTAAATGTATTAGGACATCCCAGAACTTGCCACATTTCAACAAACTGTTCTGCCAGCATTTCCCCAAAATCTGACCCTAAATGGGGGGAAGTAAAGAAGTCTCCAGCAACACCAATTTGCGCCTGCTGGGTGGCATAGTAACCCTGTTCTGGATGATAAAGTACCGTGTCCATGTATTCAGCAAAAGTAATTCGCTGTTGCGGACTATTGGTAATTTTCTCTAACAGAAATTCACACAGTTTGGGATTATTCTGACTGAAGTCATTTGTCATGGATATTAGTCATTAGTTATTAGTCATTTGTTGTTTGATGGCAACGGTGATATAGCGCGTAGTGCTATAACAGTACAAAACTCATGAAATTCAATCAAATTCATACAATTAACGATTAATGATAGCAGGTACAATAATCGAAGCCGTTGCCGCCACAATTAAACCAAACGCCAGATTAACCACCTGTTGGGATGCTTTTTGATAGGTATCAATCCTAATGTCAAATTCTCTAATTTGCTGACTAATTTGATCATTTTTTTCTTCCAAATGTTCCACTCTTTCATTTAATCCTAAAATCAGGGCTTTAATTTCAGCCAATTGTTCTTGTTCTGTCATGGATATTAGTAATTCGTCATTGGTTATTGGTTATTCGTTTTACCAGCGAAGTCAATTCACTGTATCTTTAATACTAAGATAACTTATCCGTCTCGATGCCAAATAGTTTTCCCTCCGGGTTGGTCAATTAAAGTAATACCCGCCGCTTTTAATTCATCTCGAATACGGTCACTTTCAGCATAATTTTTGGCTTGCCTTGCGGCTTTTCGTTGTTGAATTAACCCTTCAATTTCACTCTCACTGATTCCTTCTTCTTTGGAAACGGTCTCTTCCTGCCTTTCCAACCCTAACACCTCCGCCAACTGCACTAAGGTTTGCCAAATTTGCTGAAGTTTTTCTGAGGAAGTTTCTGTTTTGCCTTCATGGACTAAAACATTTTTTTCTTTGCGTAACTCTTTCGCCAATTCAAATAAAACGGCTAAACCACCTGGTGTATTAAAATCATCATCCATCGCTGTATTAAACCGTTCAACAGCCGCCTCATCTAATTGATGATAGTCAGGTTTCCAACCCAGTTTTTCACCATATTGAGAACCGAATAATAAAGCCTCATTTAAAGTCACCCAACTATTTTCTGCCGAAGTCATTGCCTCATCGGTAAAATCCAACGGTTTCCGATAATGGGCTTGTAGAACGAATAATCGAATCACCATGGGATTTACTGTCTTTAATAACTCTCGAATTGTGGTAAAATTTCCCAACGATTTTGACATCTTTTCACCACTAATTCTAACCATACCGTTATGCATCCAGTAGCGAGATAACGGTTGACAATTCGCGGCTTCTGACTGGGCAATTTCATTTTCATGATGAGGGAAAATTAAGTCCCCACCGCCACAATGAATATCAATGGTATTTCCCAATATCCGCTTCACCATCGCAGAACATTCAATATGCCATCCGGGACGACCTTTTCCCCAAGGAGACTGCCAAAACGGTTCATCCGGTTTTGCCGCTTTCCAGAGGGCAAAATCAGCCGGATTTTTCTTTTTTTCTGCTTCTACATCAACACGACCACTGGCACCTGCTTGCTGTTCATCCAGTTTCCGTCCAGATAATTTACCGTAGTCTTTAAATTGATTGACCTGATAGAAAACATCCCCAGAAACCGCATAAGCAAACCCAGAGGTTTCTAACTGTTGAATAATCTGATAAATTTCTAAAATATTATCCGTCGCGCGAGGATAAGCATCAGCATCTTTAACATTTAAACGGCGAATATCTTCAAAATAAGCGTTAATATATTTCTCAGAAATCTCCTCCATGGTTACGCCTTCTTGTTTAGCGCGGTTAAGGATTTTATCGTCAATATCGGTGAAGTTTTGCACATATTGAACGCTATAACCTTGCCATTCTAAATAACGTCGCACCATGTCCCAAACAATATAAGAACGGGCATGACCTAAATGGCAATAATCATAAACTGTTACCCCACAGCAATACATCTTAACCTGACCAGGTTCTAAAGACGTAAAATCTTCCTTTTGACGAGTTTGAGTATTATAAACTTTCAACGACATTTTAAGTTAGTTATTTGTTGTTTGTTATTTGTTATTCGTTATTTTAGTAAAAACCAGAACAGGATATAAACTCTTCCTAACTATATAGTATTCTTTTGTATCTCCCTCTTTGTGAACTTCCGTGTCTTTGTGGTTTAATTCAAACGAACGCTATTAAAAAAACAACTTCTCGCGCCCGTATGACAGGCAATATTACCAATTTGCTCAATTTTAATTAATAAGGTATCTGCATCACAATCATAATAAAGTGCTTTGACTTTTTGAATATGTCCAGAAGTTGCCCCTTTATGCCATAATTCAGAACGAGAACGACTCCAATAATGAACCTCTCTCGTTTCTAAGGTTTTTTGAATAGAATCTTTATTCATCCAAGCCATCATTAACACAGTGCCATCTTCCGCATCCTGGGCAATAGCTGGAATTAATCCTTTTTCATTAAATTTTAAGGTTTCAATCCACAAATAATCTTGATTTATTGACATTCTAAGGCTTTTTTCTGCAAAGTTTTGAAGATATTAAAAAATCCGTTGGCGCGGGAAGGGGTTAAACTGGCTTGAAGTCCAGTTTCTGGAATAAAATCAGGTGTTAATTTTACAATATCTTGGGGGGGCAGTCCATTTAACCCGCGAATGAGTAACGCCACTAACCCTTTTGTGAGTTGGGCATCAGAGTCTCCTTGAAATTGGACGTTTCCGGCTTCATCCAACGCCGCGATGACATACACTTGAGATACACAACCCGGAACTTTATTTTCTGGGATTTTTTGGTCAGCGGGAAATTCAGGCAGTTTCTGGGCTAAGGATAATAATTGTTCATACCGCAGTTTATTAGACGAGGCTCGCTTAAATCGTTGTACAATTCGTTCTAATGCAGGAGGTAAAGGGGGTGCAGTGGAAGACATAATTTAAGACAATATAATTCTATTCAGCTTAATGTGAAATCTGCCCACTGGTAAAGGGACAGGAATACATAATATTATAGAGACGTTCTCCAGTGAACGCCTCTTCAATACAAAATTATCGGTTGAATAAACTAACGCAAAATTAGAGCCACTTCTTTGGCAAAGTAGGTTAAAATCACGTCAGCCCCCGCCCGTTTCATACTGGTGAGGGTTTCAAGCATCACTTTTTTCTCGTCTATCCAACCTTTTTCACCAGCCGCTTTAATCATGGCATATTCCCCACTAACGTTATAAGCGGCAACGGGAAGATTTGTGGTAGACCGAACCAGATGGATAATATCGAGGTAAGCTAAAGCGGGTTTAACCATTACCATATCCGCCCCTTCCATAATATCTAATTCCACTTCCGTTAAGGCTTCACGGGCGTTGGCAGGGTCCATTTGATAGGTCTTTTTATCCCCAAATTTCGGTGCAGAGTCTAAAGCATCCCGAAACGGACCATAATAAGCAGAGGCATATTTCGCCGAATAAGCCAGAATTCCCACATTAATATATCCGGCTTCATCTAAGCCTTGTCGAATCGCACCGATACGTCCATCCATCATATCAGAAGGCGCAACAATATCGGCTCCGGCTTCAGCGTGGGAAATAGACTGTTTCACCAACACTTCAACCGTTTCATCGTTAAGAATTTCCCCAGTATCGCTGACAATACCGTCATGACCTTTACTGGAAAACGGATCGAGGGCAACATCCGTTACAATCATAATATCAGGCACTTCTTGCTTAATTGCCCGTACCGTACGCTGCACTAAACCATCTGGGTTATAACTTTCCGTCCCAGCATTATCTTTTTTCTCTTCCGCCACAAGGGGAAACAAAGCAATAGCAGGAATACCTAATTCGTATGCTTCTGCCACTTCTTTGAGTAATAAGTCTAAAGTATAGCGATAACTTCCCGGCATGGAAGAGACTTCCACTTTCTGATTTTCCCCTTCCATCACAAACAAGGGATAAATCAAATCATTCACCGTCAGTTGGGTTTCTTGTACCATCCGCCGCAATGCATCAGTACGACGGACACGTCGGGGACGTTGAATGAGGTTAAGCAGGTTAGAGTTCTGAGTCATAATAGCCGAAAGTGTGATGTTAAATCGGATTTTAAATGATAGGAAGACTGTTAAACGGCGGCGATGCTCTGAGCTGTTTCCCTCCCATCTGGGAACTTGAACAAGGCCATACAGCGTTCAATTATTGCACCTCCTGGTTGGCTTACGGGTGTTAGATACAATTCATCACAATTTTGTTACGAAGTGTAAAGTTTTGAAATGGGTCATTCGTCATTTGTTGTTGGTCATTAGTTCTTCGGAATTAAAAAGTAATGAATTTTACGTCTCTATTTCCTCTTCTTACAAATGACAAATAACAAATAACCAAAAACATTATGGCGCAATTTTACCATTGGGTAACGTTGCTCCTTTTAAGTCGGCATCCCGTAGATTTGTTCCCCTTAAACTAGCCCCTTTTAAATTTGCACCTCGCAGGTTTGCCCCCTGTAAATAGGCACTTCTCAGATTAGCCCCTTTCAGATAAGCACCCCGTAAATCAGCCCCTGCTAAGTTGGCTTCCTTTAAATTTGCCCCTGCTAAATAGGCCCCCAATAAATTCGCCCGTTCTAGTTTAGCCCCTTCTAAATTTGCCTCAGTTAAATCAGCATTCTCCAAGTTAACCCCTTCTAGAATAGCATCGGTTAAGTTAGCATTTTTTAGGTTAGCATATTTTAAATTAGCATAACCGAGTTTGGCTTGTTTTAGGTTAATCCCTTCTAAATTAGCCCTCTCTAACTGGGTGACCCATAGCCTTGCCTCTTGTAAATTGGCTCCTTGTAAAATAGCATTAATTAACCGCGCATCTCCTAAATCGGCTTGATATAAATTCGCCTCAGTTAAATTGGTATTTAAAAGCAATGTATTTCTTAAATTAGCTTGTTCTAAATTGGCTTGAGTGAGATTCACATTTTCCAAATTAGCCCTTTCAAGTTGAGTCTTCATTAAGTTTGCATTGCTGAGGTTTGCTGAACTTAAATTTCCTTTTTCTAGATTAGCCCCTCGTAAGTCAGCTGCTTCTAAATTGGCATTGAGTAACTCAGATTCCTGTAGATTCGCTTGCCAAAGATTAGCCTGACTTAAATCAGCATAAGCCAATTTTGCTTTTAAAAGTTTAGCGTAACCTAAATTTGTTCCTTGTAACAATCCATAGGTCAAATCAGCTTCTGTTAAATTAGCCCCCCGTAAGTCTGCTCGTTCTAGGTAAGACTCTCGTAAATCAGCTTGCATTAAATTGGCTTTCCACAGGTAGGCTTCCCTCAAATTCACCTGTTTGAGCTTTGCTTGTTGTAAATCACATTCCGGACATTCACGGGTTTTTACAAGTTGCTGTTTTAGCAATGGTTTTTGCTCATTTTGATAAGGAGATGATTGAAGAGGTTTATTTTCCTTAGCATAAGAACGTCTTTTTTGCAACTCTTTCCCCCCAAAAAATGTCATTAAAAACAAAATAAAGCTGGATACAATTACTAATCCAATTAGCTTTAAAAGACTCTGATTTTTGATTTTTTGAAGTGAAGATTTTAACTCAGTAACTCCCTGATGATTCTCAGCCTCTAACTGTGAATTTTGCGGAGAAGAATGGCTTTCAACCGCTGAAAATGATTCTGTTTGACCGTTAGACTCAGACATTTAACACCTAGCTTTGATCTAACATCCCAAAACATGGCAATATAATTAGCCATGCGAGCGCTTTATTTCCATAGATTATAGTACCTCTATAGTGTTCGATGCGCTTAAGGTCGGGGTTGGGGAGATAGAAGTCAGCTACAGGCGCATTGCCATGCGCCCGTACTGCAAGTCAGGAGGCAGAAAAGCCAACTTAATCCCTATTGCCTACACCCTAACCCCTACACCCTCCTAACAAAGCTTTGCTGAATTTATCGAACTGTTGCAGAATTGCGACCCAACTGTTGCTAGCAGGTATGGTAATCGTAGATCTAGATTCAATATGACGGAAGAAAACGTGAAGGTTTTAGTGGTTGGTAGTGGCGGTCGAGAACACGCCCTAGCTTGGTCTCTGTTGCGTTCTCCCGATGTCAAACAGGTCATCTGTACACCCGGTAATGGGGGAACTGCTTCCCTGGCAGGCTGTCAAAATGTGCCCATTGCTGTGGATGATTTTGTCAGCCTCAAGCGGTTGGTTCAAGAACAGAACATTGATTTAGTGGTCGTCGGCCCCGAACTGCCATTAGCATTAGGGATTAAAGATGCTTTACAATCGGATCAGATTCAAGTCTTTGGCCCGGACAAAGCGGGTGCTCAGTTAGAAGCCAGTAAAGCTTGGGCAAAGGACTTAATGGATGAAGCTGCCATTCCTACAGCCGCCTCCGCTACGTTTACGGATGCCCAGGCTGCCAAAGCTGCTGTAACCACAGCCCCCATCGTGATTAAAGCTGATGGCTTAGCGGCTGGAAAAGGGGTAACTGTTGCGACTTCCATAGAGATGGCTCATGATGCCATTGATGCCATTTTTGCTGGAGAATTTGGTTCAGGTTCTCAAAAGGTGGTGGTTGAGGAATATTTAGTCGGTCAGGAAGTCTCGGTTTTAGCCTTAACGGATGGTCAAACCATTCGGCCTTTACTCCCGGCTCAAGACCATAAACAGATTGGAGAAGGGGATATTGGCCCCAATACAGGGGGGATGGGCGCTTATGCCCCAACGCCCTTAGTGACCCCTGAACTGCAGCAGCGTATTCAAGCGGTTGTCCTAGAACCCACCCTCAAGGCGTTACAACATCGAGGCATTGACTATCGCGGAGTGATTTATGCTGGCTTGATGATTACGCCAGAGGGGGAACCAAAGGTCTTAGAATATAACTGCCGATTTGGCGATCCAGAAACACAAGCTGTGTTAGCGTTGTTAGAAACCCCTTTAGAGCAACTGTTACTGGCCTGTTGTCAACAACACCTGGCTCAATTTCCGGCAATTGAGTGGAAATCGGGAACCGCTGTTTGTGTGGTCATGGCTGCAGGGGGCTATCCGGGAAGTTATCAAAAAGGTCAAGCCATTACCGGACTAGACACAGCCGCTGCCACTGGGGCACTGATTTTTCATGCTGGGACTCAACAGCAACAAGAACAAATTCTTACCAACGGCGGACGGGTGTTAGGAGTAACGGCAGTCGGGGCAACTTTTGAACAAGCCATTGCCCAAGCGTACAGCGCTGTTGATTTAATCTCGTTTGAGAAGATGTACTACCGCCGAGATATTGGCTTTCGGATTGCCAAAATCATTAACCCTGCCATGTAATCCCTCTGAATCAAGGTCATCCGTCTTAAGTCAGGTTGTAGTAATATATAACTAACCTAGATTTAACAAATCTTAACTTTATTGGGAAGGCGCTTATGCTAGGGCATCATTCAATGGATGTCCCCCTGTCAGAGACCCCCTCCCGGTTCACCTCTATCTCAACCCACAGAACTCTGTGCGATGCTGGCTGTACTCAAAAAAATTAGTCAAATTATTGTCAATTGGTGGTCTGAATTTACCCTGCAAACTCGCCTGATGGCCGGGGCGACTCTGGTGGTGTCTCTCCTCATGAGTGGCCTCACCTTCTGGGCGGTCAATACCATTCAGCAAGATGCCCGTTTGAATGATACTCGCTATGGTCGAGACTTGGGTCTATTACTCGCTGCCAATGTTGCCCCCTTACTTGCAGAAGATAAACGGGACGAAGTCGCCCGCTTCTCCCGTCAGTTTTATACCAGCACCACCAGTGTTCGTTATATGCTCTATGCAGACCCAGAAGGGGATATTTTTCTAGGGTTACCCTTTTCAGACTCAGCCGTACAAAACTCTCTGACGTTGCGGCGACGGATGCAACTGCCGGAGAATTTTATGGAGAGTGTAGAATCTGGGAACATCGCTGCGATTCCCATGGTACGGCAACATCAGACCCCTGTGGGAGAAATTACGGATGTGTTTGTGCCGTTGTTAGATAATGGCAACTATTTAGGGATTTTGGCGATTGGGATTAATCCTAATCCTACCGTGGTGGTCTCTTCTAACCTCACCCGCGATGTTACTTTAGCTGTTTTTGTCTCAATTTGGGTGATGGTGATTTTAGGGGCGGTGTTTAATGCCCTCACCATTACTCAACCCATTAAGGAATTATTAAAAGGGGTTAAAAGTATTACGGAAGGCAACTTTAATCAACGGATTGATTTACCCTTTGGCGGAGAATTAGGGGAGTTAATTGTCAGTTTTAATGAGATGGCTGAACGGCTGGAACGGTATGAAGAACAGAATATTGAAGAGTTAACCGCTGAAAAAGCAAAACTAGAAACCTTGGTTTCTACCATTGCAGATGGTGCGGTTTTATTAGATGCTCAGCTTAATTTGATTTTGGTGAATCCAACAGCACAACGGTTGCTGAGTTGGGAAAATAATGATGTGATTGGTCACTCAATTTTAGACTGTTTACCCCCACGAATTTTACAAGATTTATCTCAACCCTTACAACAAGTTGCCAGCGGTACATTAGAACGGGGAGAATTTCGTTGTTCTTTAACAGAACCCACCAATCGTACGTTGCGAATTGTACTGAATACAGTTTCACTCCATCGCTCAACCGAGATAGAATCCTTTAGTAAAAGTTGTCAATCTGACAACTGTAATGAAACCGATAAAACTCAAAAAAGCGAGTTGAAAATTCTAGAGGAAAATTCTCGGGAAAATCTTAAAGGAATTGCGATGACGATTCAGGATATTACCCGTGAAGCAGAACTGAATGAAGCCAAAAGTCAGTTTATTAGTAATGTCTCCCATGAGTTAAGAACCCCTTTGTTTAATATTAAATCATTTATTGAAACCTTACATGATTATGGGGAAGATTTAACTGAAGAAGAACAACGGGAATTCCTTGCAACGGCGAATCATGAAACAGATCGACTGACTCGTTTAGTGAATGATGTATTGGATTTATCTCGTTTAGAATCCTGTCGAATTTATCATTTTGAACCCGTTGATTTAGCTCAAGCCATTGAACAAACTTTACGGACTTATCAACTTAATGCTAAAGATAAAGGGATTGAATTAAGTCAGGAAGTTGAACCCAATTTACCCCCTGTTTTAGGGCATTATGATTTACTGTTACAGGTGTTTGCCAATTTAGTCGGTAACGCCTTGAAGTTTACAGAGTCGGGAGGACGGGTGATGATCCGGGCTTATGTGTTGGATGAACACATTAAAGCAGGACAAAAAGAATACGAGGAAATTGAACAAGGGGGATGGATTATTTCACCGCCTCCCCCTCGTCCCATTGAGCAAATTATCTCTGACCACTTAGAAACCCGTTACATTAGAATTGAAGTGTCTGACACGGGTAGCGGAATTGCCCCGGAAGATCAAGAAGCCGTTTTTACCCGGTTTTTCCGCGTTGAAAATCGGGTTCATACGTTAGAAGGCACTGGACTTGGGTTATCCATTGTCCGCAATATTATTGACAAACATCATAGCCAAGTTCACTTAATTAGTGAGTTAGGGGTGGGAACCACTTTTTGGTTTGATTTACAGGTTCATCCTCAACAGACTCGGGCAACAGTTGAACCGGAGGGATTTGAGGGGAGTTCCCCCTCCTTACCCCTACCCAATGTCTAGCCTTGCGTCCCTATATGACTTATCTTTGAAGCAAAATTGATGAACTAAGCGATCAAATTCAATTGGTTTTCCCATGATAAAATTCGATCAATTTCAGTTCAAATTAATCTCCCTCTCATCAGTTAATCCATGGAAGATCACTGAATTCGTATCCGTTGAATTCCAGAAAGCCATAGATAATCTAGTAAAATCGAACAGAGTGGGGATAAAACTAAGGTGAAAGATTGATGATAGCTTTTCAGAACAAACCCGTAAAAATTTGCTCTTTTTTAGCCATTTTAATCTATTATTTACCGGGTTTATCACTAACGACAGTCGAAAAAGATTACTCAGATGAAGCGTATGGCATCATCGCCAATCTTGAGACCCAGACTGTATTACGCCCAATTTTTCACTATCATGACAATATTCGGATGATGCCCTTGGGGGATTCTATAACAGCAGGAGAACACAGAGTAGAACCCGTTCCTGGGGCTTATCGGCTTCGACTCGGGAATTATTTCCAAAGTCATCAGTTGATCATTAATTGGGTAGGCACCCTGCAAAACCCTTCATTAACCCCAGATTTTGATGGGGATCATGAAGGACATGGGGGATGGAAAATTAGTCAAATTAAACATATGATTAATAACAATCTCTCTACCTACCAACAAACTGATATTGTTCTATTGATGATTGGTACGAATGACTTTTTAGGCTCAGCAATGGCTCAAGATGCACTGAATGATCTAGAAGCATTACTCAATATCCTAAAAAGAAAAGTACCAGAAGTGAAGATATTTGTTTCTGATATTCCTCCCATTAATCCCCAGGGAAGTAAAGAGAGTGCCAACTCTCAAAATGCCCAACAGGTGGCGGACTTTAATGGGGGTTTAGCTGCCGTGGTGTCTCAAGTGGCTTCCCCAAATATCATTTATGTCACTGTGGGGAGTCAGCTCGATCTTGAGGATATTAATCCAGATGGTGTTCATCCCACAAAAGCTGGTTATAACAAAATGGCAAATCTTTGGTATGAAACCCTACTGAGACCCGCTCCCTTGAAAAATATCCAAAATCTACTGGGGAGTCACTTCAATGATGTCATTACCGGAAATGAAACCTCTAATCTTCTGGTCGGACAAGGGGGAGATGATTGGTTATGTGGAACCTCAGCCACCTTAGCAGGAGCGAATGAGCAAGATGTGCTGTCAGGGGGTGCAGGGGCAGATCGCTTTATCCTAGGTGATACAGTGCAAGCCTACTACGCCATCAGGGGAGATCGGGACTTTGTTCGTATCCTAGACTTTGATGCTAGGGAAGATGCTCTCCGGCTGCACGGGGTGGCAGATGACTATCGGTTTGTACAGCAAGGCAATGATGTTTATTTAAAATTGGCAAAATATCCCGAATTAATTGCCGTTCTTGAACATACATCAGTCCGGGATTTATCCCCCCTCAGTTTTGAGTTTATTCACAGGAGTGATAACAGCAAACTCACCACCAATAACCCCCCTAATACTAATCCAGCAATGTGTTGCCGACACCATTGCAATAGGAGGGTTGCCCAAGATGCATGGGAGACAACCGCAGTAGGTACAACGGGTTTATCCTGATTTTGATACAGGGTACAGTCTTTAGCAAAAGGACGCTGGGGAAAATTACAGGTATCATCCTGATGATAGAGACAAGTGGTACACAAATCACTATCCTGACTGGCTCGATGTAAGGGAATGCCGGGATGACCAAAGGCTTTGAGGTCAAACTTACAATAAGGACAAGCCACAGCTTGAGAATCAACTCGTTGATGACAACGGGGACATTCAGGCATAGGTACAATCTTAGCAGTTAGTTTATGGTATAACCCACAGTAAGAAACCGAATAACATTCACCGAGGTTATAGTTTAACTTTATCGTTTTGGTTCTGATCTTGATAAGTTGATTGCAGTCGTTCCACTGCAAATTTTTGATTTTAGCTAACCCACAGCCTATAACAACAGCATGGAAGATAATAATTTACTGAAGCAACTGTTAATGATCGGCATTGGCACCACTTCCCTGGTCGCCGAGAAAGTGCAAGAGATTACTGATCAATGGGTTAAAGAAGGGCGAATTAACCCAGAACAAGGCACAAAGTTCGTTGAGGAAATGATGCAACAACTGAAGCTGGATCACACCAACCTCGAAGAACTCATGCAACGACAAATTCGTAATATGATGCAAGATATCGGCGTTCCTCGCCAGTCTGAACTGGATGAATTACGGGGCCGATTGGATCGGATGGAACGTCAGCTACGGGATTTAGAAAATCGCCTGTGGCGCTGAGTACATCAAAAATGGCACCCTCGGAATGAAATTCCGGGTTAGGTCAATAAGGAGGGTTTTTTGTGCGAGAAATTCTGATTAGTTTAGGTGTAATTGTCGTTTGTGCAGTGGTCTTGATTGCGGCTCAAATCACATCTATTACCCCAGCAGCGAGAGCCGATAACGTCACGACTCCGATTGAACAGGAGCAAGCAGAAACGCCAAAACCATCAAGTAATCCTTTGTTATCCCAAGGGATTACGGCTCAACCTCAAATGACAATTGCTCAAAATATGACAAATACAGACGAAAATGTAGTCACCACTGAATCGGGTTTACAGTATGTGGAGATTGAGGAAGGAGACGGTGCTTCCCCGCAAACGGGTCAACGGGTTGTGGTTCACTACACAGGAACTTTAGAAGATGGGACGAAATTTGATAGTTCCCGCGATCGCAATCGTCCGTTTGAATTTAAAATTGGCGTGGGTCAAGTGATCAAAGGTTGGGATGAAGGGGTTGCCTCCATGAAAGTGGGAGGACGGCGTAAATTAATTATTCCCCCAGATTTAGGGTATGGTTCACGGGGAGCAGGAAGAGTGATTCCTGCAAACGCCACTTTAATCTTTGATGTAGAACTCCTGAGAATTGCCGGATAGAGAATCGGCAACCCCAGTCAAGCAGCAGGGAGAACAATCCTTAATCCGTCTTGTTTTCCCCGCTCTTTCCCTGAGCAAGGTCTCACCAGTCATTGATTCGGTGGGGGATTAATTCCAAAAGATTCCTTGCATAAATCTAGAAAAATTCGTTATTATGGATTAAAACCCAACATAAGAAAGGTAAACTATCAATTTCTACTCTGATGATGGGTTTCCGAATAAAAGTTATCAGGAAACCCTACAGAAGAAAAGGTTAACCGGGCTGTGAAACCCGCAAAAGTCTTATGCAGTACCTAATGAATGGTTAGTTTGTGACCTGTTTTTAGGGGAACACTAACTCTTGACCCTTCTATCGAAACTCAACCTGGATTCAAGTGCGTGCTGGCTTGAACTGAAAACTCAAGAGAAGGCACGGCTTAGGAGTAGGTTTGTTGTTCTCTCAGTTGGCATTGATTTTTAGGCAAAGCGCTCTGAATACCCAAGTGGTCGATTCTCAGTTTCATTTTTAAAGAAAAGCTTAAGTCCAAATCAAAGTCCTATCCCAAGAAGGGAATTGTGTACTAAAATTAAGACAATCCGATCAACAAAAGTGCTATAGACAAAACTCAAGTACAAATCAAGTGCAATCAGTCTATAGCAATGTCGGTCAAGCCGATCACATCAGCTTCTGGAGAATAAGTCAAACTGAGCAACATGCTAGTTTTCGATTGAGACTTGATTCAGTGAAGGAAGAGTTATCGTCAGTTGGACACAGCCAACAACCGACTTGAAGTCAAGTTACTTATTAGACGTATAATAAGGAGCCATTTGTCTAATGGAATACATCGAAAAGGTGCTGGAAAAACTGCAAGAATGGGCGCGTAAGCTAATTGATGCATTGCTTGGCCCAGAAACTCAGCCAGAACCAGAGCCGATTCCTGTACCCGTAGATGACCTGAGCCATCGTAGGTCATAGGGAAATTAACCACAGGGATAAGGAACAGCTCCTGAATGTTCAGTATTCTAGTATTGCACGGCCCTAACCTAAACCTATTAGGTCAGCGAGAGCCTGAAACATACGGTAAAACGACCTTGAAAGAAATTGATCAGATGCTCAAGGAGGAAGCAAAAGCGTTACAGGTCAATCTCTCTGTGACTCAATCTAATCATGAAGGGGTTTTGGTCGAAGCGATTCAGGCTGCTCGGAAACACCATCACGGACTGCTGATTAATGCAGCCGCCTACACCCATACCAGTGTAGCAATTAGGGATGCCTTAGCAGCAGTAGCTTTACCAACCGTGGAAGTTCATTTGAGTAATATTTACCGCCGCGAGTCTTTTCGACATTATTCTTATATTGCACCCATTGCGATCGCTCAAGTGAGCGGATTTGGAGCCAACAGTTATCGCTTAGGATTGCATGGTTTAGTAGATTATCTACAGCAGAGGAACACCGAATCCCTCAAACAGACTGAGGACTAAACCCTCAGCGCCAAAATCAGAGTCAGAGGTAGATATGGGATACTCACTGCTGAGTCAATTTCAAGGAAGCTTATTAGGAGTATCCTTAGGGTTATTTTACAAGTCCTTCACAGCGGTTTCAGCCACTGCAGAAACCTGTTTTCACTCCAATGATTCCTTGACCTCTAATCATCTACCCCACCACTGTCTCAGCTTAATCCTCAGGGGGATGAATCATTTAATTGCTCAAAAAGGGAGGATCTGGGAAGATTGGCATCAGATTTGGCAAACCCCTCAAAATTTCATGTCCAACAATGGTCAGGGTCAAACATCTCATCTATTACTTCAGCAGGGATATCTAGCAGAAATCGCCACATTACCCCTAATGCTCTTTTTTCATGAAAATCCCTGTTGCCTCAGACAACACCTACAACAGTTCGCTCAACTGGGGCAATCTCAAGGGTTAGAGACAAGGGTTGAACTGTTAGCCCTCGGAGAAGCGATTGCCTATCTCCTGAAGCCCTCCCTCAGCTTACAGCAACTGATTCCTCAAATGTTGACTCAAATTCCCCCAGAAGCGCAACTGGCTCAACAGCTGACTCAAGTGAGTTCTTTATTACAATCAGGAGCGAGTTTAGAAACTGTTACTCATTGTTTGATGTCTGCTTCTGCTTCAACCTTGCCCCAGCAACTTAACACCCATTTAGCGATCGCGATTTATTGCTTTCTGAGTACTCCCACCGCTTTCTCCCTCTCAGTCAGACGAGCTATGAAAATTCATCCAGAGTCTTCCTTAACCTGTGGGATAACAGCCGCCCTATCAGGTGCTCATAATGGCTTGCCCAGTCTTCCAACGCCCTGGAAACTGAAATTGAGAAGACAGGTTCATTTCGACTCAATCGCTTCTGAGGCTGCTAAAGCGTCCATACCCATTGATCGGTACATTTTAAATCAATCGGCCCAACTCTTCCAAGTGTGGGCTGGACTCTATTCACCCCTCCATCCCGATCAAAACCCCTTAACATCCTTGATTGTAGCTGCTCCCTGGTCTCTGCCAAACTAATGGATAGACTGAGAATCCAGTGATAGGTTAAAAAGGAAATCAGAGGATTTTTCAACAGAGATCAAAGCAATCAAACAGACAAAATTTTCATTCTTAATCTTTAACTCCAAAGTATCTACCCTAGACAAGTGACTTTTGCCCGATAAATTTGTCCTATAAAATTAAATAGAGACGGCTATCCATCCCATTGATTGAGCAGCATCAGTGTAAATGAACACATTTCAATCCATCATACGACAGATTGAACAACTCTGTTGTCAAGCCCGTTATCCTTGGTCTCGTCTGCGCTGGCCTCAGACCAGCAAGAGTTTGGGATCAAACTCACCCCTCTCCTATGGTGTTTCTGGGTGGAATATCAGAGTCTCCGACTATTGGCAAAACAAGTTGCAGAAATCGGCTGAAATGAGTTCACCGTTGCTGATCCTCTTGGCCGTTGTCTGTCTGACTGGGGTGATGGGGGTTCGCTTTTACAGTCAACCCACCCTCACGGTGGGCAAGCAAGCACCCGAAACGATTATTGCCCCAACAGATGCTGAAGTAATCGATGAGAAATCCACTAAGGCAAAACGAAATGATGCCATTGTCGATGTTTTACCCGTTTTAGTGCCAGATGCGGCGATTAATCGAGAGATTTATCGTAAAGTCAGAAATGAATTGGCACTGGTGGATCAAAGCCGCAAAGGAGTTAAGCCATTCCCTTATTACGACACAACTGTCCTCTCAACAGATGTGCAACATTATCTTCGGAGTGCTTCTGAACCGCAGTGGCGCGAGTTACAGCTTCAATTTGATCAAATGGCACTGGTGCCTGAATTGAATCCTGACTCTTCCCTGTCCTCAGGAAAACAAGGATCGGGTAAATTTAACCAGCAGTCACAGCACGCAATTCATAGCAAAGCATACGATCAATTGCAAGCTTACGAGCAAAAAGCATCCCCTGAAGCATTCACCCAGCTTATGGGTGAGATTTTAAAAGCCAGAAAACGATATTTTCAAACTATTAATGTAATTTCTCAACAGTCCAGTGAGCCGTTACAAACTGTTGATTCTTGGGGACTAACCGTCTTGAAATGGTCGGACTCCGTGTGGTTGAAGACAAAAATCGGCATTGAAAATATTTTACAACAGATGCTCTCTCAAGGGATTGCACCTGGTATTCAGTCCCAAGACTTGCAAACTGCGATTCAGATTCAAGTGGCTCACTTTATTCCCGAAGAAACTCAAGGGTTTGCCAATCAGCTCCTCAAGCAGTCTGTTGAAAGTAACTTAGTTAAAGATGATGAAGCCACCCGACAACAATTTGAAGCCGTGATGAAAGGGGTTGCCGAAGTCAAAGTTGCCGTTAAAGCAGGGGATGTGATTGTTGAGGCGGGAGAACCGATTTCTCAGAAAGCGTTTCTGTTGTTGGATCATTTTGGCAAAAGTGAGCGGGGCGTGAACTGGATTGGGTTGTCAGGATTTATTGGGATGGTGAGTGGGGCTGTGATCCTCGTGCTATTAGTTGGACAACGTTCTCGACCCAGTTTACGACGACGAGATTACCTCTTACTCCTGCTATTAACGGTTACGACTCCCTTACTGATTTTACTGAAAGCTCCCATTGCCCCCAACTTACCCGCTGTAGGGTTATTGGCAGGCAGTTTCTATGGTTCCACTGTGGGGGTGAGTGTGGTGGGGTTACTCTCACTCATATTACCGATTGGTTTAGAGGCAGATATGATTCCTCTAATTGCCAGTGCGGCGGGTGGAATTGTGGGCAGCTTGTTAGCCAGCCAATTGCGATCACGGGAAGAACTGGCCCTGTTGGGGGGAGCTGTCGGCTTGGCACAAGGGAGTGTTTATCTGATTATTACTTTAATTTTAAGTGCCACCGCCAGTTCAATTTGGTATTTGCTTCTAGGGGAAGGATTTCTGCAAATTTTAGTGGGGTTGGCTTGGAGTATTGTGGCTTTGGGGTTAAGTCCCTATTTGGAACATTTATTTGATGTGATTACCCCGATTCGTTTAGCAGAACTGGCAAACCCTAACCGTCAACTGTTAAAACGGCTTGCCACAGAAGCCCCAGGCACCTTTCAACATACGATGTTTGTGGCAACCCTTGCCGAAGCTGCTGCCCAAGCTGTGGGGTGTAATGTGGAGCTAGTGAGAACGGGAACTTTATATCATGATATTGGAAAAATGCATGACCCCATGGGATTTATTGAAAATCAGATGGGGGGGCCAAATAAGCATGATGAAATTGATGATCCTTGGGAAAGTGCTCGCATTATTAAAAAGCACGTCAGTGAAGGCTTAGCCATGGCAAAAAAATGTCGGTTGCCTAAAGCCATTCGTGCTTTTATCCCCGAACACCAAGGCAATATGTTGATTGCTTATTTTTATCATCAAGCCCAACAACAAGCCAAAGAAGATCCCAATTTAGTGGTGCGGGAAGAAGATTTTCGTTACGATGGCCCCGTCCCGCAATCGAAGGAAACGGGGATTGTGATGTTAGCGGATTCTTGTGAAGCTGCCTTGCGATCGCTCAAGGATGCCACCCATGAAGAAGCACTACAGATGGTGAATAAAATTTTAAGGGCAAGATGGCAAGATAAGCAACTGATTGATTCGGAATTACAACGAGAAGAGATGGCAAAAATTGCCGAAGTTTTTGTTCGGGTTTGGGAACAGGTAAATCATAAGCGAATTGCCTATCCAAAAAGCGTTTTTCGACCACGATAATCTGTAGCGCTGTGCTAGGCAATAGTAGACTGTGAAAAGATTCTAGAATTTAGAAATGTACACGCCTAATCTGCGTAGTGCTGTACTTCGATTTTTGCTCAACTCAAAACTCTTACGATACCCTTGCAGTTGATCTGTAAGCACTCTTGCAATCGGTAATTGGCGATCGCCCTGACATTTGCCCTGTATGTTTAGCCGGCATCATCCTCTAGCTTGATTATTGATCATTGATTCATTAGCGACGACCTTAGTGAACTTTGAGGAGATCGCCCCCCAAACCCCCTCTTAACTTCAATGAAAAATTTAAATCACATTAAATTCTCTGATTTGCCATTTGTTTAGAGGAAACCCAGGCACAATGGAAACCATAGGGTACACGCTGAGGCAGCATAACCCGCGCCACCGGATCTCCGGTTATGTTTTGGGCATTTAAAACGAGTAATTCTGACTGATTTGCAATTGTATCATGAATATAAGTAATGACCCAACCATCATCCTCAACAGTGGCATTAGGACGAGGAACAAATACACATTCGCCTCCAAAACGACCCCGGCCAAAGAAATAGCTTTCATTCGTACCTTTTTCTAAATCATATTTTTTCACGCCATCAAGCAGAGGTTTTGGACTTGCATACAGTGCGCCTTCTCCAGCGTAGATATAACGCATTTTACGTCCAACCAAGTTATCATTAATTCGAGGGAATTCTGTAACTTGATCGTCAAGCAATTCTTCGGCGATCGCTCCTGTTTTGAGATGAATGCGCCAGCGACACATGTTTGCCATTTCATTCTCATAATTGTTGCCATTTTCAATATCGTCACTGGGGATTAACAGATTAGTTGAAGGCATCCGCAAACCTAACAAGACTATCTCATCTCCTTCTTCGTAAGCATTTACAGTATGATAAACCATACAAGTTGGCACTTCAAACCAGCGCAAAGAGTTGTTATCACCATGACGTAGGATAATGCCTATACGGCTTTTGCGTTTTGGATTAAAGGCTAGGGGAATTCCACCTTTGATCATTTTTCCAGGTACAAAGGTGAGGGGCATATCTAAGAAAATTGAGTAATTTTCAGTAATGGCAAAATCATGCATCATTACTGGCGAAGGTAACTCAATTGGCACAATGCGTGTAATTTCTCCTTCTGCTGTTACTACGCCATAGGATAAGTAAGCTGGAGCGATGGGAGAAAAGCCGAAAAACATCATTTCTCCCGTAACAGGATCTACTTTAGGATGTGCAGTAAAAGCGCAGGTGAGTTGATCGTCAAAGGTGTAAGCGCCAACAGTTTCTAAGTCTGGAACTCGAATATGATGGGGAACTCCTGCTTCACACAATGCGAACAGTTTACCAGCGTGCCAAATTACAGATGTATTGGCAGGATTCTTGATCATGATCTCGTGAGGAGAGTCGAATCGAGGTAGATTCAGTAAACCTGGCCAAATTGCTTTCCCTTCTTTTTTTTCAATTTTCAGGGTATCTGTCTGAACGTATCGATTACGGTAGCTGGCTTTACCATCTTTGATATTTACCCCATGTAACATACCATCACCATCAAACCAATGATAGAGTCCAATGGGTGGGAATAGGGGATTAGGAGAACTGCGTAAAAACATCCCCGATAATTCCTGTGGAAGCTGCCCAATTACAGGCAAATCCGAGGCAGTCATTTCTTCTTCAACAGGAGCAAAGTTGTCTTGTAAAAACAACCGAGCTAAGATTTTTTGAATCTCTTTAATTTCTGGAGATTCAATTTGCTCGATCAACTGACTCATCACACGGTAAGGTGTATCTGAGTAAGCACCTTTTTTTTGTACGGCTTGGCTAGTCGGGATTTTCGGTTTAGCCATTTTTGCAATGAATTGCGGATCGAGGAAAGCACCTAGTAGGCGTTGCTTGAGGTTGGTTTTGCGAATTTCTCTTTTAGGTATGCTTGCGAGAAATTCTGTTTCCACATCTTCTACTACTGAATCTAGGGCAATTAGTGTTTCGAGCGATCGACATAGTTCATCATAATCTTCATCGCTGGGATTAGTCCCTAAATATTCGACTAAGGAAGCATAAGCTTCCTCTGAGGAGACGGGTTTTCCTTCTAATAAAGCTTTGATTTCCGGATCGTTGGCTAGTCCTTTTTCATTGGCTACTTGCTTCAAATATAGTTGTTCTCCTGGTTCGAGGATTCCATCTAACCAAGCAACACCCCATAGAACTTTTAGCAATTGTTTATCATCTTTGATTAGGGGCGCAAAAGCTGATTGGGGCATCCCGATATTAAAATGTTCATGAGGCTTAGCTCGATGACGGATGTTGTTTTTGCCGTTATATAAGGTATTGACGCGATCTGCTGTTTTGATCACGAGATACAAATCGGGTTCGCCTTCAAACATTCCCTTGAAGTCTTTTTCAGAGTAATTTATTTCAAATTCACCTTGGCTATCTGTGATGATCTCTCCTAAATAATCATCATTTAGCCTATCTTTATCAAAAGCTTGAACAATTAGATTAGGGATTCCTAAACTAGTTTCAGCCTCATAAACTTTGCCTGTAATTTTATATGACATTGAAAAACTCCAAACTGGTAAAAAACTAACCTTTAAATTGGGCTAGTTATAGTAACCAGGGCAAACGTATCTTGCCAATAAAAAAGCCTTAATCTCAATCAAGCTCCAGATCATCGCGTTAAGCCCTGCTTATTAATAATTCAAAGTGATCGCTTAAATTATTATCAAATCCATTATAACGATCAATCCTGATTTTGTCATTGATGCATTAATAGGTGTTTTTGTCAAGACTAATTGATATGCGTTTGCCCTGGACGGGTTGGGCGAAGCCGAAACATTTTCCCAGCTCACTGCTATAATTTAGCCCTTAACTCCTGTGGCAGTATCTGTGGGTACAATATAACGCTGCACCCCTAAAAATAAAAGGACAATCGGTGCAATGGAAATTACAGAACCCGCTGCAATTAACCGCCAATCTAAAGAAAACGTACTGGCTAATTGAGCCACACCTAAGGGGAGGGTATAATATTCAGGCTGGTCTAGGATTAATAATGGCCAAAGAAAGTCACTCCAAGCCCCAATAAACACAAAGATTCCTAACGTCACTAATGCCGGTCGAATGGAAGCTAACATCACATTCCACCAAATGCCTAACTCAGAACAGCCATCAATACGAGCCGCTTCTTCTAATTCTTTGGGGACACCTTGAAAGGCTTGCCGCAGTAAAAATATCCCAAATGCTGAGGCTAAATTGGGGAATATAATCCCTAAATAGCTATTTCTTAATCCTAACTGTACGGTTAATACATACAACGGAATCATCACAATTTGAAACGGAATCAATAGGGTGGCAATAATTGCTGTAAAAATCCAATCCCGTCCTGGAAAATTTAATCGCGCTAGAGGGTAAGCGGCTAAGGCACAAAACAGTAAATTAAAACTGACTGTAAGACTCGCAACTACTACACTATTAAATAAATATCGACCAAAAGGGTTACTTTGCCAAACTTGAATAAAGTTATTAAATGTCGGTTTTTGAGGCAACAGTTGCGGGGGAAAGTTAAAAAGATTTTCAGTTGGCGATTTAAAAGCTGTGCTAATTAACCAAAATAAGGGAAATAAGATTAAAATTGCGATCGCGATCAATACACTGTAGGTTAAAAGAATTTTTAAATAAGCTTTGAGTTGGGAAAACTGAATGTTCATTCACACATGATTAATTGATTTTCAGTACAAACAAGTTGTAATGGTTTATCCCAAGCTTCCCGAGGAAGTTGCGGCAAATAAGCCAATTCAAACACAACGCCAATCGTCGGAATTGACGACCATTCTGGTAAGCTGAGCAAGCGATCATAAAACCCGCCTCCATATCCTAAACGATAACCCTGCCAATCACAAGCCACCGCTGGGACTAATATTAAATCGACAGTGTTCGGGTCAATTAAGGGTAAATGGGCTTTAGGTTCTAAGATCCCATAAATCCCCTGTTGTAATGGATCAGAAGACTGCCAACGATGCCAAATTAAAGACTGTTCCACACAACGAGGAAATCCCCATATTTTATTAAAATATTTTTTAAATAATGTACTCAAATCTGGTTCTTTGCGAAAGCTAAAATAAGCTAAAACCGTTTGAGATTGATTAAAAATAGCTGAATTTTGGAGTTGAACACAAAGATTGTTACTTTTTTCTTGCCATTCTTGAGGGGATAGAGATTGACGAGCTTTTAGCAAAGATCGACGAACTTTAGTTTTATTATTTATCATGAATACTTAAAATCTGCCAATAAAAAACGCTCCCCAATTGGAGAGCGTTGGTGTTATTCAGTTGAAGAATTAACCGTTGATTACAGGGGCAGACTCAACAGCAGCTAAATCT
>Ga0209594_1000104_pt1 | contig 65273 bp, 45 predicted proteins | sample AshMeaCrysSpring_FD_184126 | JGI IMG/M metagenome (GOLD analysis project Ga0209594, IMG submission 184126) | Groundwater microbial communities from Big Spring, Nevada to study Microbial Dark Matter (Phase II) - Ash Meadows Crystal Spring... | ecosystem: Environmental > Aquatic > Deep subsurface...
TGAGAATATTATCAACCGCGTGACTGGGGGGAATATTTCGGTTTTGGAGGGGGTATTGAGAGCAAATGGCTTTGCTAACGTGATAATTTTAAACCCAGCAGGGTTTGAGTTTAACGGGTTTGAGCTCAATATTGGGGGAGGGTTTTTAACAACAACCGCCGACGGGTTAGTATTTTCCGATGGGACGGTATTTTCTACTGATGTTAATCAACCAGTCAACCTGACTATCAATGTACCAATAGGGATACAGTGGAATGGAGACCAAAGTGATGCGTTAATAGTTGTAAATGATACGACAGCCAGAACAGCGGATGATAGATATTTTACTATGGTGGGGGGAGAAGTCATAGTGACTAACTCTCAAATAGAAGCACCAGGAGGAAGGGTAGAAATAGGCGGAGTAAAAGGAGCTGGGGTAGTAGAGATAGGAGAAGACGGGAGTTTAGTTTTTCCAGAAGAGATAGTGAAGGCTAATATTGAGTTTCAACAGAGCGTGGTAGATGTACGCTCTGGGGGAGGAGGAGCGATAAGTTTTAATGCTGCTGACTTGCTTTTAAATGGAAGCGAGATAAGAGCAGGGATAGGGGAAGGTTTAGGAAACCCTGAAGCAGTTGCAGGGGATATTAGGATAAATGCAACAAATTTAGAAGTGTTGAATGGTGGGATTATTGTAAATGCAACAGAAGGAATGGGTAATGGGGGGAATATAGTTATAGATGCAGATGGTAGGGTAAAAGTAGATGGAGGAGAAGGAGGGTTTAGTGCGATCGCCGGTGCTGTTTTTCAAGGAGCGCAAGGAAACGCAGGAAATATCGAGATAAATGCTAACTCTTTAGAAGTAGTAAACGGGGGACAAATTTTTAACAGCACATTTGGAGTTGGTAACGCAGGAAATATTGCCATAAAAGTAGATAATTTAATGAAGGTAGATGGAGAAGAGGTTGGTTTTGGGGGCATATTTAATAATGTACAAATTAATCAGGGAGAAGAGGAGTCAATACCTGCTCAAGGAAACGCAGGGATAATAGAAATAGATGCAGAAACCCTGGAAATATTAAACGGGGGAGTTATTTCAGCAAATACCTCTGGGTTGGGAAATGGAGGGAGAGTAAAAATAACAGCAACAGGGCAAGTTTTACTAAACAATGGAGATATAACAACCGAAGTAGCTTTAACAGGAGTTGGAAACGGAGGGGGAATAGAAATAGATGCAGCAACTCTGGAAATATTAAACGGGGGAAATATTGCAGCAAATACCTCTGGGTTGGGAAATGGGGGAAATATTGCCATAAATGCTCAAGGAATTTTAATTAATAACGCAGAAAGTGAGTCATTTACTGGGATAACCAGCAGCGTTTTTTCAGAAAATGCAGAAGTTAATGGGGGAGAAATAACAATTAATAGTAAAACCCTAGACATTTTCAATGGAAGTCAAATAGGAGCCAATGTTTTAGGGAAAGGAAATGGAGGAGTTATTAATATTATTGTTGAGGATGGGTTGATAATTGATAGAGCAGGAAGTGAGTCATTTACTGGGGTAAGAAGTGATGTATTTGAGGAAGCTGAAGGAAACGCAGGGGGAATAAATATCAATACCGAGACATTAGAAGTTTTAAATGGAGGAAGAATAAGTGCTGATACCTCTGGGTTAGGAAATGCAGGAAATATTACGATCAATGCTAATAATTTGGTACAGGTAGATGGGTTTATAACTCTTGAGTCGGAGGAAGAAAGTTTTAATTCAAGTAGCGCAATAACAAGTAATGTAAATTCAAATGCAACAGGTGATGCAGGGGGAGTAGAAATAAACACCAACTCTTTGGAAGTTTTAAATGAAGGAATAATAACCGCTAATACCTTTGGGTTGGGAAATGGAGGGATAGTAAAAATAGAAGGCATGGAAGAAGTTTTAATAAAAAATGGCTCTATAACTAGCACTGTTGGAAGTGGAGCAACAGGAAACGCAGGAGGAATAGAAATAAACACTAGCTCATTGAGAATATTGGATAACTCTTTGGTAAATGCAGGGGTTTTAGGGGTAGGAAATGGAGGCAATGTTATGCTCAATGTTGACTCTTTAGAAATGCTAAATAACTCCTTTATTGGTGGTGACGTTTTCGGAAAAGGAAATGCTGGGGTTATTCAAATAGATGCAACTGGAGCAATAGTAATAAATGATAGTTCTATATTTAGTAATGTAGGGGAAGAAACTGAAGGAAATGCTGGGGAAATTAAAATCAATGCTAGCTCTCTCGAGGTGATGAATAATTCTTTTATTTCCACAGCAACCTTTGGTAAAGGAGATGGAGGGGGTATTATGGTTAATGTCAAGGATTTATTAATAAGTGAAGTCAGTGGAATATATAGTAACGTATTCACTACTGCAGAAGGAAATGGAGGAGAAATAGAAATAAATGCTAGCTCTCTCGAGGTGATGAATAACTCTGTTATTTCCACAGCAACTTTTGGTAAAGGAGATGGAGGGGTTGTTATTATTAATGTAGATGATTTATTAGTAAGCGAGGGAGGGCAAATAAATAGTAATGTGCTCGTCGATGCTCAGGGAAATATGGGAGAAGGAAATGCAGGGGGAGTGCAGATAAATGCAGGAAAAGTAGAAGTCTTGAATGGGGGAGCTATTTCAACAGATACCTCTGGAAAAGGAGATGCAGGAAATGTAAATATAACCGCAGAAGAAGTTTTAATAGATGGAAAAGAAAGTGACTCATTTACAGGAATAAGTACTGATGTTTTATCTACAGCAGAAGGAAACGCAGGAGGAGTAAAAATAGAAGCAACAACCATAGAAGTTTTAGATGGAAGTCAAATATCAGCTAACACGAAGGGAAATGGAAATGCAGGTACTGTAAATATAAACGCAGAAAGAGTTTTAGTAGATGGAAAAGAAGACAGTGAGTATGTAACTGGAATAAGAAGTAGCGTTGACAGCGAAACGGCGCTTGGAAATGCAGGAGGAATACAGATAGAAACCAACTCCCTGGAAATAAAAAATGGAGGAGAAGTATCCGCAAACACTGAGGGGATAGGAGATGGAGGTGATATTAATATAACCGCCAAAGAAATTCAAATTTTAGGAACAGAAAATGACACCACAGGGGTTTTTAGTGATGTTTTGTTGGGAGCAGGAAACTCAGGTAATATTACTATCCAAACTGAAACTTTAGCAGGAGAAAATGCTGCTCAAATATCCGCAAGCACCTCTGGAGAAGGAAATGCAGGAATAGTAAAAGTAACCGCTTCAGAAATAAAATTTAATGGGGGAGTAGCAAAAGAAGGGTTTTTTACAGGGATAGACAGTGATGTAGAAAAAGACGCAACAGGAAACGCAAGAAGAATAGAAATAAATACCAACTCCTTAGAGTTAAAAAATGGAGCAGGAGTAACTTCTAAAGTTGTGGGTACAGGAGATGGAGGAGATATCCAAATAAACGCCCAGGATATCACAGTATCAGGTGCAGGAAATAATGGGTTAAGTGCTATCTCCACCGAAGTAGAAACAAACGAAGTAGAAACAAACAAAGCGGGAAATGCTGGAAATATTCAAATAAATACCACTAACTTGACTTTAAATGACTCCGCCACTGTAAACACTACCACAAAAAACTCAAAAGGTTCAGCAGGTTCCATTAACATTCAAGCTGATAACCTGCAAGTAACAAATTATGCTCAGATAGAAGCCAACTCTCAAGGAGGAGCAGTTGGAAATATTCAAATAAAAACAGATACTTTGAATATTAACTCAGGGGGAGCTATCCGCACTTCTACCTCTGGGGAGTCAAACGCAGGAAATATAAACCTAGAAGCAAAAGAAAGTCTCAACCTCCAAGGAGAAGGAAGCGGAGTTTTTGCGGAAACAACAACTAACTCCACAGGTGCTGGAGGAAACATAACTTCTAACTCTCCCAGTGTTAACTTAACAAATGGAGTTGCAATAAGTGTCAACTCTCAAGGAGTAGGAAGAGGAGGAGAGATACAAGTAACGGGGGAAACTCTCAACCTGGATAATAACGCTCAAATAACTGCCGAAAGTAAAAATGGGAGTGGTGGGAATGTTAACTTAGAAATGAGCGACTTTACTGCTTTAAATGGGGAAAGTAAAATATCAGCTACCGCTGGTACCGAGGAAACAGGAGGAGGAGATGGGGGAAATGTGACTCTCAAGAGTAACAGCTATCTTATTTTAGAGGGAGGAAGTGAGATAACTGCTAATGCTTTTGAAGGAGCTGGGGGAAATATAGCTATTACCTCTCAAGCTTTTTTTCGCTGCGCAACTTGTGAGGTAACTGCAAGTAATAACGCTGGTTTGGAAGGAAATGTTGATATTAATACCCCAGAAGCTGAAACTCAAGTGGAAAATGATACCACCACCGCAGAAGTTAAACCTCCTCAAACTATTGTTACTCAAAACTGTCCTCCAAAAAATAATGAAGGAGTAGCTTTGTTTATAGGTGGAAGAGGTGCTTTCCCCCCTCGCCCAACAGACCCTCTTAACCCGCCTGCTCTGATATCCTTTGAGATAGACTCCAGCGTTACTCTTCCCTCTCCCATCACCTCTGAGTATCCCCCAGTCGCTCAAGGATGGCAATATAATGAGCAGGGTGGTATCAGTTTTACCGCAGTGGGTAATGCTGGGGTTACTTTCCCAGGGATAACTCCTCCCCCCTGTGAAGAGTAGGGAGTAGGGAGTAGGGAGTGGGGAGAAGGGAGAGGGGAGAGGGGAGAAGGGAGAGGGGAGAGGGGAGAGGGGAGAAGGGAGTGGGGAGTGAAAATAAAATTTTTCCCCAAAGCCTTGACAATATCCAATCTGGTTGTTATGATGGGAGTGGTGACTATTTTTTTCAAGCATATTTGTAGGATAAAAGGGGAAAGGGAGGAAGGAGATTTTTTTTGAGAAGACCCCTTGACAATTAAGAAGGTGTTTGTTAAAATGGAAGCGGTGACTATTTTTTTCAAGCATATTTGTAGGATAAAAGGGGGAAAGGGAGGAAGGAGATTTTTTTTGAGAAGACCCCTTGACAATTAAGAGGGTGTTTGTTAAAATGGAAGCGGTGACTATTTTTTTATGGTATACTGATAGTATAATAAATATAAATTTCTCCTCGAGTTAGAGGACTACTAAAGTAAGTCTAATTGAGCAGCAAATATTTTAAAATCACTTGACAAACAAGAAGAATAAGATATATGATAAAAGAGCAGAAGGTCAAATGAATTTCTAGCCTTTTCTTACCCTTTTAGGGTCAATTACAGTTAAATTATCGCAGGGGAGAAGAATCAAAAAATGTTAAAAAAATGAGAAAAAAAGAGGTAACTTTTCAAGAGGAATAGTTGAAAAAAGCGAAAAAAAAAATAACTAAGCAAGTTAATTTGAGCTAAAAATTGTGAATTTAAAGTGTTTTTGAGTAAAAATTTAGTAATAAGTTGAGGTAATAATGGCTACCCTAATAGGGAATGATGGAGACAATACTTTAACAGGTACAGCGGGGGCAGATTCTATAAATGGAAAATCAGGAAGTGATAAGCTGACAGGACTAGCAGGAAATGATACCATTTTGGGTGGAGAAGGAAATGATTCCCTTAATGGGGGTGATGGGAAAGATAGTCTTAATGGTGGTTCGGGAAATGATACGATAGTTGCAGGTTTGGGAAATGATAATCTTCGTGCTGGGGAGGGAGATGATAGCCTGAACGCAGGAGATGGGAGCGATCGCCTGTTCGGAGATGCAGGAAATGATACCCTGACTGGTGGAAACGGTGCAGATACCCTTCATGGTGATGAGGGAGACGATCTGTTCTCTGCAGGAGCTGGAAATGATATTGCTTACGGTGGAGAAGGTAATGATACTTTCCTGGGAGCTGGTGGTAACGACTTCTTTGAGGGAGATGAGGGGAATGACTCAGTTGATGGTGGGGGTGGAAATGATACTCTCATCGGTGGAGTAGGCGCAGATATGTTGAAAGGTGGTGCAGGGGCTGATGTGTTTAAATGGGCGTCAGACGATGACGGGGATGATGATGATTTGATTGCGGATTTTGTGAAGGGAACTGATAAACTGGCGATCGAAGGCTTCCAATGGGGAGTATCTGGGATTTCTTATAGTGACGGGAAGAAAACTGTTAACTTTCAGCTAGATGATGATAGCGATTTTGATTTACAAATTAACTTTGCCTCTTCAATTACTTTAGGAGCAAATGATTTTGTTTCCTTTTAATTTTTTAGGATTGATAGAAGTAGGGTGGGCAATCCCCACCCTACAAAGAAAAATTGTCTGATTTGAAAATTTGTAACTTGATAAATAATCAACACCCCAGGCTTAAGCCCCTTGTCTTTGAGAGCATTATTAATTTTTTATCATAGCCTATAAAGGAATTACTAGAGCTAATTTTAATCTAAAATTACCATAATTGTAAACCAATTAAATGAGAGTTAATTACCAAACAATTCGGACTATTGAAAATCAATTAATATAATGATTCGTCTTGCTCAAAGTCATTTAAATTTACTAGAAATTTGTCCGCCACAGTTTCAACGCCTTTATTTAGAGGAGTTAAATTATCCTATAACTCCAGAAGAAGAAGAAAAACAGACTTGGGGGAGTCAGTTTCACTTGTTAATGCAGCAAAAAGAATTAGGTTTACCGATTAATTCAATAGTTGAAAAAGATGAGGAATTACAAAAATCTTTAACTGCTTTAGTTGCAGCATTATCAGAAATGGAAAATGAAACTGAGATTATTATAAAGGATGCAGAACATTGTCGAACCTTAAATTTGCAGGGTTATTTACTTACGGTGATTTATGATTTACTCATTATAGAAAAGGAAAAAGCGCAAATATTTGATTGGAAAACCTATTTAAAACCCCAAAGTAAGGTTAAACTGGAGCGAAACTGGCAAACTCGATTATATCTTTATATTTTAGCGGAAACTGCCGAATATTTGCCAGAACAAATATCAATGACGTACTGGTTTGTTAGACTTCCCAATAAACCCCAAAGTGTCACTTTTACTTATAATAATTCTCTCCACCAGCAGACTCATCAAGACTTAAGCAGTCTCTTAACAAAACTCGATGGTTGGTTGGAAGACTACCTCAATGAAGGTATTGCTTTTCCCCATAAACCAAACTGTGAGGAGAGTTGTCCTTATTATAATGGTAAATATGAGCCTGAGAAACACTGGCTTACAATTGAGGATATTGAAGAAGTAGCTTTATAGCTACTAATAACTTTGTTTGGGTGTTCTTTTTCATTTAGCTAATAATTAATTCAGATTTGTTGCTCTTTTCTCTTAATTAAAAGTGAGGCTATGAGCGCGGGTGTACCCCCAATTAATCCTATGATAATCCATAAACCGAAATTGTGTCCTTTTTGCTGGGCAATAATAGCCGCAGTTGTGCCAATTATACCGTGAAGTGTCATTAAAAAATAAAAGGTATTAGGGTCAAGATTCATTGGATTTAGTGTTTCTAACATTATTCAATTATTTATTAGTTAATATTGGTTTAGTTTAACAGATTTAGCCAAAACTGTCAACCAGAAAAATCTCTCCACTGGAGTAACTAACTCCATTTTTCTAAAGTTGTAATAGAGATGATCCTCTGAAGACAAGCGGCTTTAGCTCCTTGGGACTTCTCTTGGAACTAAAGCCCCCAGTGTGGACATTTCTTTAGAAAAATGGTATAACTACCAATACAATAATTGAGTTAGAATTAACATAATTGGGTAAGGGACTTAAGGCGATACCTTGAGTTATTATTTGCAGGAGTCTGCGAGGTGTAAAATATTTTAATTCTACAAAGTTTCCTGATTCTAACTATTCTATTTCTTTTGGTAATAATAAGTTAGGAATTTCTGGAGCTAACCTACTTACTTCTTCTTTTAACTTTTGGAAGTTGCAGATAAATACTTGGGGATTTTTTAACACTTGACGGGGTAATAAACCGATGTCATAATTGTTGCTAAACCAGTAAGGATTAGTCGGCAAAATAATTCATTAAATTTACTTTTTGTTTACTAGAGAAATCCTATTTGAGTTGTGATATAGCAGTGAAAGGGATGGTTAGGATAATGACTTCATCAAAGCAGCCCAAAGACAAGGGGCTTAAGCCCCTTGCCCCTTGTTTTAACCATCTCCCTCACTGCTATAAATTTAAAATAGACTTGGTTCTATAGACAAGGGGCTTAATAAGCCTGCAAGTCTATACCACAACTGATTTAGAAATGCTATAAGATCATGGAGTGCGTATCCTTTTAATTCTGGGTTATTTTTTAGCATGGCTAAAACAGTGTTAAAAATGCTTTTAGGATATCCAGTAATATTACCGCACAGTTGTTTTCAAAAAGGCACAGATGAGATAATCTTAGAAATGGTGTGGCTTAAATTTTCTCTCTGGTAAAATACAGAGTAGAGTCATAGGTAATCAAAAACTCTTCAGCAACTCCTAAAGAGAAAGGAGTTTTCGGAGTTTCAGTCAACTTTTCTGTACTAAAAAACATGAATTATCCCATCCTTGATCAACCAGAAGTATTGCAGGTTTTATTCCATCCTCGCCGCTATCATAGCATCCCTCCAACAGGAGCGCACAACATCAGTGTAGAAGTGGAAACGGGGATTAAAGTAGGGGGGAGGTTATACCCAGATGATACCCCAAATTCTCCAGTTATTCTATTTTTTCATGGTAATGGAGAAATAGTTGCTGATTATGATAATATTGCCCCATTTTTCAATGATTTGGGTTTGACTTTGCTGGCGATGGACTATCGCGGTTATGGTAGTAGTGATGGTAGCCCTAATGCTAGTAATACGGTTAAAGATGCTGTGACTATTTTTAATGCTTTACAAGGTATTTTTCAATCACAGGAATTAGCTCCTGAAGCCATATATGTTATGGGGCGTAGTTTAGGCAGTGCTTCAGCTATAGAAATAGCCTCACAAGTAGGGGATAAATTAACAGGTTTAATCATTGAAAGTGGTTTTGCTGATACTTTCCCTCTCCTCGCACGTTTGGGGTTACAAGTAACAGGAGTAGATGAAATTCAAGATGGTATTGGTAATGGGAGTAAGATAACTCAAATTACTACCAAAACTTTAATTATTCATGGTGTGGAAGATTGGATAATTCCTGTTTCTCAAGCAGAAAAACTTTATAATTATTGTGCTGCTGAAAAGAAAGAACTTGTCTTGATTCCAGGTGCAGGTCACAATGATTTATTGTTAGTAGGTATTCGCGAATATTTTGGGGCAATTAAATCTTTTGTGGGTAAGGGCGATTAGAATAGACCTTTTGCGAAATTACGAAAAACTGTCATCAGTCCGCACCAGCGAGGGATCAACGATCTCCTTCCCTGGTGCGGACTGATGACAGTTTTTCGTAATTTCGCAAAAGGTCTAATGATTAGCGGGCGCTCAGTGAGATCGTCGACACTTCGCCTACGCGGTCACTTCGACTGCGATCAGTGACCGCGTAGGCGAAGTGACCGCGTCGACACTTCGACTGCGATCAGTGACCGCGTAGGCGAAGTGACCGCGTCGACACTTCGACTGCGATCAGTGACCGAAAAAAATAGGAATCATCGCCTCCTCTTTTAAGAGGAAAAAATTCAAACTATATCCTATTTTCAAGCCTCTGACTTCAGGCAGAGGTCAAGATACTGCTCACTGATCACTGATCACTGAAATGACAATAACTCAATGCAACCATTCTTTTCATTGAGAATTTTCTCAGCAAAGTCTGGGATAATGTTTTTCAAATCTTTTGTTAGCTCTGGGTCAGTATTTATAAGTTCAAGTAACAATTGATGACGTGTTTTAGAACTTTTGAGAGTGTCCTGCTTATTTTTTTCTGATAATGCCGACTCTTGAAGGGATTTTTCTGATTTACTTTTATCTAAGACAGTAATAGCTTTGTTTGCAATATATGCAACTTCTTGGTCATCATGGCTAGCCAGTTTCTTCCAAATTATTCTAGCCTCTTCAAACTGACCCATAAGTAAGAGAGCACGAGCTTGGTTATCATATAGCCAGGGGCTAAAGAGTCTCGTGGTTTTCCTTCTTCCCTCAGTCTAATAATTTCCTGAAGGGCGTTTAGCTCTAATTCTGCTGGTGATTTTACTTCATTGGTTAAGTACTTGGGGGAGTCTCCTCTTTTTTTCAGGCGATCGCTTAACGATATTCTGGCTTTATTTATTGGATCGACCGTTTGTTTCTTATCCATTGGTTTCAACTTTTTTGTCTTTCTGTGTTCTTGTCGCTAACAATATTTAGCCAAGCTTTTTATTTACTTATATCATAGGATGCGTTTAATGTAAATTAACTTAAATTTATTGTTAATCAATCCATGTACTTAAACCCGCGTAGGCGGGTTTTGTTTGGGTAGCAATAGGTTTCAACCTATTGTGTTCTATTAAGCCTTATGGCGCCTTATTGCTTTACCAAATACAACAACAGGTTAAAACCTGTTGCTACCCAAACAAAACCCGCATAACAAGGGTTAAAATTAACCACAAATTCGTAGGGTGCTTGTTCCGCGAGTAACGCATCATTTTTGTAATTTGCAGTGCTTTAGCTAACGCACATTACGAATTTGTGGTTAATTTTAATAAAAATCGCTGTAAATTAATTCATATGATAGTGTATAAAAACCAACCTGGTAAATAATTGAGGATGATCGCAACATGACACTGTGTTGATGCCATCTGTTACCTTAAATGTATATACTTAAAATACAAGGCTCTAGACCTCATTAACTTGAGAACCGCTATCAATTTTTTTTTACACGTTGATTAATTTTCCCAAAATTTCCTCACTATACTACCACGAATATCTAAAAAAATATGACTGCTTTAACTTTAAATCTCAACCCAATTATGACACTCTCTTACGAACAGTTTTATAAACTGTGTCAAGAAAATGAAAATCTCAGATTTGAACGGAATATTAATGGAGAATTAATTATTATGTCCCCTACAGGTGGAGAAACCAGTAAATCTAATGCTAACCTTGTTATCCAACTTGGTTTATGGAATGAACAAACCCAACTGGGTGAAGTTTTTGACTCCAATGGTGGGTTTATTTTACCTAATGGTGCAGTGCGATCGCCTGATGTTTCTTGGGTGGAAAAATCCCGTTACTCAGCTTTAACTTCAGCAGAAAAAGAGAAGTTTCTCCCCCTTTGTCCCGATTTTGTCATTGAGTTACTTTCCCCAACTGATAATTTGAAAAATACTCAAGTAAAAATGCTAGAATATCTCGATAATGGTTGTCTTTTAGGTTGGTTAATTAATCGGAAAAACCAACAAGTAGAAATCTATCGCCCAACTCAAACTGTGGAAATTTTAGAATCTCCTGCAACTATTTCAGGGGAAAATGTTTTACCTGGTTTTATTTTGAATTTCCAAAAAATTTGGGGGAAATAACTCTCTCTTGTTATTTAATAATCAACTAACCAATTAACAGAATGTGCCTCAGTTAGATTAGGAATTTCTAAGCGATAAGCTAGGCGCTCTATTACTTTTTCTGGTACTTTTGCTTTTCGAGTATTATTACGACGCAATAACTCTGGTAAAGGTGCTTCTAAATAGATGATTTTAACCCTTGCTTGATAAGCAGCAAATAACCGAATTAAAGATGAGCGAATCATAGAACTAATATTAGTTGCATTCCACACAAAAGAAGTTCCTGTTTTCATATATTCTTTGGCTTTATTTTTGGCTGCTTGTACCACTTCTCCCTGATTTTCTTCTGGGGAAATGTTCATTTTTTGTCTTAATTCATCTAAAGAAATTATGGGTAAATTACCTGCATTTTCCTCAATCCAAGTGTCTTTACCCGCTGCTGGTAAACCTGACATTAAAGTTACCTCAAATTTGGTATCATCATAGGCTGCATAATTTGGATCGGCGTTTTCTTTGTGGAAATAAACAAAGCGACTGTGAGGGGAAGCAAACTGACGGGGTTGATTAAAACATTCATTTTCTTGACAAAATTCTCTGAAAAATTCTATGGACTCTAATAATTGTTTTTGGTCGTCACATTCTCTTCCCTTGACATCTGCTTCTGCTAATAATGCTATCCAGTCACAACGCACTATTTGACTTGCTCTAATTATCGATCGCTGTGGTGATATTTTATCCCAAAACCAAAGGGGTAAACTTCCATATTCAATCAGTGATACTATGGCTTCTCGCTCATAAAAAGGTACTTCTAATTCCCATAATATTTCACGAGCCATTTTTGAGCCTAAACGCACATGACCTTTGGCTGTAATTTTTCCATCTTCTTCTATATTTGTCGCCTCTGGTTTTGCCACATCATGGAGTAATGCTGCTGCAAATAAAATATTTCTTTCTGTTTCTGGTAACTGTCTCCAAGTAGGAAGAGATACCAACGCTTCACATACTAAACGGGTATGAATTAAAACGTCTCCTTCTGCATGATAAATAGGGTTTTGAAGACAATTTGCTAAATTACTTAACCAATCAAATTTAGCTTCTAATTTTGTCCATTCTATCTTCCATTCTGGAGAAGTGGGACAATGGGGAAAATACCAAGTATTCATAGTTTAAATAAATCAACATCAGAACGTAAAAGGTTTGGAATAATGGGACGATTTAGCCAGTGTTCCTCTGATTGTAATACTTGAGTTAAGAAACTGGCACGGACATATTTATAACGGTTAGTTACTACATCTCCTTCTTCTATTTTAATATATAAGCCTTCCATCAGGGAAGAGTTATCTGTTTGTTTAAGCGATCGCTCTATATCTAGTTTTTCTTTTGCGCATATTTCCCGCAATTTTTCTAAATGTCCTGGTTGTTGATAATTTGATTTACCTATTAACCCCACCATTTGCTTATAATTATCAATTTTCCCTGCAAATAAAACAGGTACTGAAACTAGAGGAACTCCTGCTAACATTTCTGCTCTTTTTTTAGTACTGAGAAACTGATTTTTTTCTAAATCCAGGATATCAAATTCTAGGAAATAATGAGGTAAATAGTCATAAAAAACTGTATGCTTTGCATAAAGCCATTCTCCATAAAGAATATAGCGAGTTTTTAACACTTCCCAAAGGATATTATAAAGACTATAAGTCCATTGTTTAAAGAGATTAAAATGTCTTTCGCGATATCCTCCTGTGAGATAATGACCACGACTTTGGAGTAACATTTCTCCATTTTTATTAAAGCTAATGGCTGCATTTGCTCCATCTACTTTTTCTTCAATTACCACATATTTATTAGCAATAGCAGTAAAAGGGACACTATTTAAATCTTCATCTCCTGGTTGCAGTCGTGAACCTTCAATATGATAAGTTCGGGGATATTTATATATTTTTTCCATTATTTTTTCAACAAAGAATGGTTTAAAACTGACTCAAAACTCACTTTTGTTGCTCCAACATTAGTGAGCATATTTTTCAAAATATCGGCTCTTTAGGTATCTTGTGGTAAAATGTAGCTAAAGCTATAAAAATTTGAGGGAGTACCGATGGACTTTCACTTAGATACTTGATTAAATTTACCTAATATTACTATTTTTACTTGTTACCAAAAAGAGGGATTTACTGTTCTTGAGTTAGATTTATTAAACTCTCAAGTCTGCTGTAATTACTGTGGAAAAGCTACTGATGATATCCATCAAAATCGTCCTATTTTAGTTAGAGATTTATCTATTTGTGGTCAGAAAGTCTATCTTCATGTCCCTCGACGACAAATTTTTTGTCAACATTGTCAAAATATGCTCCTGAAACTTTAGATTTTCTTGAAAAAGTACGGAACTATACTAAGAGTTCCGAAGAATATATTATTTTTACTGTTAAATTACCATTACTCACTTAGAAAGATGAGAATTTTGCATCTGACATCTGAAAAACCAACTACCAAATTATTGTAAGTAATTTTGATGCTGCAATATTCAAATCACAACTTAATAGCGCTATTTTTTCCCCCTTATCTTGAATCAACAAAGCTGTTGCTACAATTTGGCGATCGTGCATTTCTTTAATCTCTTGAATATATGCACTTTTAATAATAATAGATTGATCTAATGGATAAATCATAATTCTAGAATCATTATTAATAACATTTAGTAAATCACTTACTGAGGGAATAGAAGTTTTACCTTTTTCTACAATCCAAACCGCTTCAGCTAAAACAATAACTGGTAAAATCAGTTGACTGGCAGTATCAGCAAGAATAACTTGTGCATTACTTCCTAATTTTGGATTACCTTCTATAAACCAAATTAGAGCATGGGTATCAATTATATATTTGATCATTAATTATTGCCAATCTAAATTATCATCACAATCTCCATTAAATTCTGCTTCATGAAAATCAGCTTCTGTTGATTGATTTTCACCTGAAAACATTCCAAAATAAATCATTTTTGATGAATTTGAGGTTTTTTTTTCAGGTTCTGTGTCAAGCTCTGTGTTAACAAATGTAATTAACACTTTACTCTCAGATATGTTTGGGGGAATTTCAGATAACTGAATTGTTCCATTTTTGTAAATTCCTTCTACAGTATGTAACATACATTTTACTTAGTTTTTTACTAATTTAATTATATAGCACTTCTAGGTAAGTTGTGATAAATTTTGGCTCTGTTCTTCCTTATAGATACCCCCCTTCCCTCCCGCGATTTCAGGGGTAGTGAGGGGATCTAATTTTACAGCTCAAATAGGATTACTATATCATATGTTTAAGTTAGTTTAAAAAGGCGATCGCTCCGTTGCGGTTTGGAGTCATTACCATCTTCTTTGATTAATTACCTCGCCACTTTATTTTTCAAAATGTATATATAAATATTTTATTGAGTGAGGTAATTATTTTAATTTAATAGACTTCATATTGCTAATATGAGTGATTTAGGCAAAGGCAGTTAAGTTACCATTAATTAGTTATTAACAGTAACACTAACAACTAATGACTAAAGACTGGTGACTGTTTTGTTAAGTTTTGTTAAAGTAGATCTAGATTGTTTCTCATTTCTCTTGGTAATTATGGTAATAGAATTGCTTCCTTTTAGTATAGAGATTGATAAGGCGATGATTGCTGGTAGCTGTCTATGGGCGCTGGCGCTTTATATTGGTTTTACAGCAGCCAGATTCTGGATTATGGAAAAACTCAATTGGTGGTTTAATTTTGCCGAGCGCGCACTTTATACTTCTGTTGAGGAATTTGAAAAAACCCGCACTGCACGAGAATCTCAAAATGCTTTCTATGCTTCACTTTTCAGTATTTTTCCTTTTTTAGCCATAGGCGGAGTATGTAACTGGGGAGTTGAATTAGGTTTAGGTCGTAGTTGGGCTGTTAGCATCGGAATTATGGCTTGTATTGCTTGCGGTGTTTACGACTTGGGGCGAAGAGATACACGAGGATAAACTAAGATTTGAGTTGCGCGAGAAATGCCTTAGTTTTAGACTAGGCATCTTCCGCTGTCTAGTTTTGAGCATAACCAAAGTAGAATTTAAAGAGAAATAGGATAATTTTTACTAAAATGAATCAAGCGATCGCCTCCCAACTAAAAAATCTCTCTAACTCAGATATTCTCCCCTGGGATAACTTTCAACCCCAGTGGAAAGCAAAAATTAACTCAGCTCTTACCTCTCCCCCCAGTTATTTTATTTCTCCTCACAATACCGATGCACTCGCAACAACTCTCAAACTAGCTAACGAACATAATTTAACTGTAATGCCTTGCGGAAGTGGCAGTAAACTTAACTGGGGAGGAGTAAGAAAGAATATTCAGTTAGTTATTAGCACCGAAAAACTCAACCGCATCATTGAACACGCAGCAGATGATTTAACTGTTACTGTAGAAGCAGGTGTAAAACTAGCTTCTTTGCAGGAAACTCTCAAGGAAAAAGGGCAATTTCTCCCTCTTGATCCAACTTACTCCCATGATGCCACTTTAGGGGGAATTGTGGCTACTGCTGATGCTGGTAGTTGGCGACAAAAATATGGAGGGGTACGAGATATGTTATTAGGAATTAGTTTTATTCGTGCTGATGGAGAAATAGCCAAAGCTGGGGGAAGAGTTGTTAAAAATGTGGCAGGTTATGACTTAATGAAATTGTTTATAAATTCTTATGGTACTTTAGGCATACTTTCTCAACTCACTTTCCGCGTTTATCCCCTCCCAGAAGCTTCAACTACCATCCTGTTAACAGGAGAAAAAAATGCCATTGCAACTGCACATCAAACCTTACTCCAATCATCCCTTACTCCCACTGCTGCTGATTTACTTTCTGCAAGTTTAATCAATAAGTTAGATTTAGGAAAAGGTATAGGTTTAATTGTCAGTTTTCAAAGCATTTTAGCAAGTGTTCAAGAACAAATAAGCACTCTGGAAACTGTAGCCAAAAAACTCAATTTAAACCATAGTTTATATCAAAATACTGATGAGCTAAACTTATGGCAAACTTTACAAAAAACTATCACAATTCCTGTCACAGATACTGCCATTACTTGCAAAATAGGAATATTGCCTAATGCTGCTGTATCATTCCTTGATACTTTAACTGAAAATTTGGGAGTGATTCATGGCAATAGCGGATTAGGTAGACTATACTTAAATAATGAAACTCAAATTAAAAAGCTACGCTCTCAATGTGAGCAAAATGGCGGTTTTCTCACAATTTTAACGGCACCTATCCCTGTTAAACAAAAAATTGAACCCTGGGGATATCAGGGTAACTCCTTGAAAATAATGCAGCAACTTAAACAAAAATTTGACCCAAAAAATATTTTAAATCCCAATCTTTTTGTTGGTGTAATTTAAATGATTTTAAAGTAGGTAAGCAAAATTAATGGCATATTATTTTAGAAAAACTAAGCAGACAAGGGGATCCGCGCTGGGGTGTTGATTTTGGCTCAAATTGAAAAATGTAATTTCATACACTTTTTATTTGAAGTAGGGTGGGCAATGCCCACCCTACAAAGAAAAATTGTCTGATTTGAAAATTTGTAACTTGATAAATAATCAACACCCCAGGTTGAAACCCCTTTGCGAGTAGCGAAAGTCCACACTTCGTCCTCGGTAGGTGCACCGCTTAAGTGGACTAAAAATTTTCAGAACTAACATATTACATTTAGTCCGTTTTAACGGACTTTAGCTATGAGCTTGGGGTTTCAACCCCAAGCGGTCTATGTTACCAAGCCGAAAAAGTGCATGAACTTACTTTTTTATATTTTGCCAATAATCAACACCCCAGGCTTAAGCCCCTTGTCAGTTAAACACTAATTTAACACTACTTACGCACAAATAAATAACCTGGAAAATAACTTATGCAAACATCAGAAATAGAAAACAAAGCGACTCAGTTTGATAAAAACCTAAAAGGATTTGACTCTAAAAAACCCCCAAAACCAGAATTAATTGATAGTTGTGTTCATTGTGGATTTTGTCTTTCTACTTGTCCAAGTTATCGCGTAATTGGTAAAGAAATGGATTCTCCTCGGGGTAGAATTTATTTGATGGATGCTATCAATAAAGGAGAAGCTGCCTTAACAGAAGCAACTACTCAACATTTTGATACTTGTTTGGGTTGTTTGGCTTGTGTAACTACTTGTCCTTCTGGCGTTCAATATGATAAATTAATCAGTGCAACTCGCCCTCAAGTAGAAAGAAATCAACCCCGTAGTTTAGGGGATAAATTACTCAGAACACTGATTTTTAATTTATTTCCCTATCCTAACCGTTTACGTCCCTTACTTTTGCTTTTGTGGTTGTATCAAAAATCAGGTTTACAACCATTAATCAGGAAAACAGGGTTACTGAAAATATTTCCACGTTTAGCAGCGATGGAGTCAATTTTACCTGAAATTAATCTCAATTCTTTGCAAGATAAATTACCTGATATTATTCCCGCTCAAGGAGAAAAACGTTACCGTGTTGGGGTAATTTTAGGCTGTGTTCAACGTTTGTTTTTCTCTCCAGTAAATGAAGCAACTGTGAGAGTTTTAACTGCAAATGGTTGTGAGGTTGTTATTCCGAAAACTCAGGGTTGTTGTGCTGCATTACCCGCTCATCAAGGTCAAGAAAACCAAGCTCAAACATTAGCAAAACAAATGATTGATAGTTTTTCTGAGACAAATGTTGATGCAATAATTATCAATGCTGCAGGTTGTGGACATACTTTAAAAGAATATGGTCATATCTTGGAAGATGACCCAGAATATAAGGAGAAAGCAAAGGAATTTGCTGGGAAAGTTAAGGATGTTCATGAGTTTTTGGCTGCAGTAGGTTTAACCGTCAAACTATCACCTATAACTGAGGAAGAATTAACTTTAGTTTATCAAGATGCCTGTCATTTATTGCACGGTCAAAAAATTAGTCTCCAACCCCGTCAGTTATTAAGAAAAATTCCAGGAGTGCAGTTAAAAGAGCCAATAGATGCGGCTTTATGTTGTGGCAGTGCAGGAGTTTACAATATGTTGCAAACTGCAGTTGCTGATGAATTGGGTCAGCAAAAAGTGGAAAATTTACTCAATACTGGAGCTAAATTAATTGCTTCTGCTAACCCAGGTTGTTCTCTGCAAATTAAAAAACATTTAAACTTGCAAGGAAAGGAGATAACTTTAATGCACCCAATGGAATTATTAGATTATTCTATTCGGGGAATTAAATTGAAAATAAAAATATAGCATTTAGTTTAGAGGTTGTGGAGAGGCAAGGGGCTTAAGCCCCTTGTCCCAAGCTCCAGGCAAGGAGCTTAAGTTACTTTTTTGTGGTATAGAAACCATACCCTCCTCCTCCTGGAGTTTCAATGACAAATACATCCCCTGGCTGCATTTCTACAACTCCAATACTTCCTAATTTTTCCACTTTTCCATCTTTCCTTTCTACATAATTTTTGCCTCTCATTCCTGCTTCTCCTCCTGCTAAACCAAAAGGAGAAATTACCCGCCGACTTGATAATATTCCCGCTGTCATTGCTTCATTAAAACGCACCCTCCTGATAACTCCATTCCCCCCAGAAAATTGTCCTTTTCCTCCACTATTCTCCCGAATACTAAAACTTTCTAATAACACAGGGAATCTCCATTCTAATACTTCTGGGTCAGTAAGTCGGGAGTTAGTCATGTGCGTATGTACTGCATCTGTGCCGTTAAAGGTTTTACCAGCCCCAGAACCACCACAAATTGTTTCGTAATATTGATATTTTTTATTGCCAAAAGTAAAGTTATTCATGGTACCCTGAGAAGCGGCGATCGCCCCTAAAGCGCCATAAATACAATCAGTTATATTCTGGGAAGTTTCCACATTTCCTGCTACCACTGCGGCGGGATATTCTGGGTTTAACATACACTTTTCTGGTATAATAATTTCTAATGGTTTCAAACACCCAGCGTTGAGGGGGATATCATCATCAACCAAAGTTCTAAATACATATAAAACCGCTGCTTTACATACCGCAGCAGGAGCATTAAAATTGTTGTCAAGTTGGGCAGAAGTTCCAGTAAAATCAATTTTAGCGCTGCGATTTTTTCGATTGATAGTAATAGTAACTACTATTTTTCCCCCAGTATCCAACTCACAGGAAAAACTGCCATCTTGCAAAACATCAATTACTCTTCTTACTGACTCTTCTGCATTATCTTGCACATAACCCATATAAGCATTTACTGTCTCTAACCCATAGGTTTCTACCAGTTTCTGTAACTCTTTTACTCCTTTTTCATTGGCAGCAATTTGAGCTTGTAAGTCTGCTATATTTTGCTCTGGGTTGCGTACAGGATATTTAGGGTTTGTGAGCAAGTCTAATAACTCTTTTTCCCTGAATTTTCCCTGTTTTACTAATTGGAAATTATCTATTAATATTCCCTCTTCTATCACGTTTTTACTATGTGGTGGCATTGAACCTGGCGTAATTCCACCGATATCTGCATGATGTCCTCTTGATGCGACATAAAATAGAGGAACTACCCCTACCCCCCCCTTTGTAAGGGGGGGAATTTTTGCTTTTTCTTCCTTACTTTCGGGGTTATTTTCTCCTGTTAGCCCCCCCTTACCAAGGGGGGGTTGGGGGGGGTTAAAAACAGGAGTGATTACTGTTACATCTGGTAAATGAGTACCGCCATTATAGGGGTTATTTAACATATAAACATCCCCAGGTTGTAAACTCTTCCCATAAGCATTAATTAAACTCAAAACACTCTCACTCATTGAACCTAAATGCACTGGAATATGAGGAGCATTTGCTATTAATTTACCCTGTTGGTCAAAAATTGCGCAAGAGAAATCTAATCTTTCCTTAATATTAACAGAATAACTGGTATTTTGTAGAGTTGTCCCCATTTGTTCAGCAATAAAACGGAACAAGTTATTAAAAATCTCTAACATCACTGGGTCACATTTTTCCACACTTCGACTTTGGTCACTGAGCGTAGTTGTAGTGACCATCCCTTTACCAATTCTTTTCAAAATTAAATGATTCCTTTCAGTAACTTCTGTTTTCCACCCCAACTCAATTACATTAGTTCCTGTTGCTTCAATAATTAAAGCTGCACCCTCAATTACATCCCCAGGTTGTAAATTTTCCCGCAGAAAAACAGGAGTATCCCGCCAACTCTCACCTACATACATCTTAACCATAGCAATAGGTTGAGGCAAATCATTATTACGCCGTTTAATAACAACTTCCTCTGGCTGATAAGTAGGATAAATTAACTCAACCGCCACAACTTCTATAATTAAAGCCTTCTCTGATATAATAAACCCATACCGCTGCTGATGTTCCTCCTCAAATTGTCGCCGCATTTGCTCAATATCACCATAATTAACAATAATTGTTGAGTCAGTTCCTTGATATTTTAAATGCACCTGACGCAGAATTTCTACTGCTCCAATTTCCCCAGAAAATTGCTGCATCAATTCCCCTTGACAAACCTCAATTAATTCTGCTAAAATATTAGCTAACAGGGGAATTAATGAGGAATTTAAAGTAGCTTCTACTGCTTTTTCTCGTAAAATTCTGATATCTGCTAAACCAATCCCATAAGCAGATAAAACTCCAGCATAAGGATGAATAAATACCTTTTTCATTCCTAAAAAATCCGCAATCAAACAAACGTGTTGCCCGCCAGCACCACCAAAACAACAAAGTGTATATTCGGTAACGTCATAACCTTTTTGTAAGGAGATTTTTTTGATTGCTTGAGCCATTTTTTCAACGGCGATCGCCAGAAAACCTGTTGCTATTTGTTCGGGGCTACGATTATCTCCTATTTCATTAGCAAGTTGGGCGAATTTTTCCCGCACAACCTCCAAATTTAAGGGCATTTTTCCTTCAACTCCAAACACTTTTGGGAAAAAATCTGGTTGCAATTTCCCCACCATGACATTACAATCAGTTACTGTCAAGGGGCCACCTTTTCCATAAGAAGCTGGGCCAGGTTTTGCACCAGCAGACTCTGGTCCTACCTGATACCTTGACATATCATACTTTACAATCGACCCACCACCCGCAGCCACAGTATGAATGGCTATCATTGGAGTACGAAAACGCACCCCAGCTATTTCTGTTTCCAAACTCCGCTCATATTCCCCCGCATAATGAGCTACATCAGTACTCGTACCCCCCATATCAAAAGTAATAATTTTCTCTAACCCAGCTACTGCACAAGTTTTCACCGCCCCAACTATTCCCCCAGCAGGACCTGAAAGCAGACTGTCTTTCCCTTGAAATAACTCAGCATCCACTAACCCCCCATTTGACTGCATAAACATTAATTTAGTCATTTGTCCTTTGTCATTTGACAAATAACCAGCCACCTGGCTAACATAGCGGCGCAAAATGGGGGATAAATAAGCATCTACCACAGTGGTATCCCCCCGACTAACCAACTTCATCAAGGGGCTAACCTCATGGGAGACAGAAACCTGAGTAAAACCCATTTCCCTCGCAACCTCAGCCACTTGTTTTTCATGTTGGGGGTAACGATACCCATGCAGTAAAATAATGGCGCAACTGCGAATACCCGCAGCATAAGCCTTTTGTAACTCTTCTTTTACCTTGAGTAAATTTACAGAGATTAACTCCTCACCCTGTGCGTTATAACGCTCCTCCACTTCTATTACTTGTTGATAGAGCATTTCTGGTAAAACTATCTCGCGGGCGAAAATATCTGGGCGGTTTTGATAGCCAATTCGCAGAGCATCCCTGAAACCTTTTGTTATTACTAAAACCACTGCATCTCCCTTCCTTTCGAGCAGCGCATTTGTTGCTACTGTTGTCCCCATTTTTACTACTTCAATGGCCTCTGAGGGAATGGAGGTGTTATCAGCAATACCCATTACTTCTTTTATTCCCTGCACTACAGCATCTAAATAATGCTCTGGGTTTTCAGATAGCAGTTTATGAATGACTATTTTACCATCAGGTTTTTTAGCCACAATATCTGTAAATGTGCCCCCTCTATCAATCCAAAATTGCCATTTAGAAGTTATACTCATAGTTGGTTTTTTTAATTATCAATTTGTGTAGAGAGGTTTCATTGAAACGTCTCTACATGACCTAATGACTATTAATTTGAATATCTTACCGCAGTTCCACTAGCTGCTACCATTAACATACTTGTCCCACTTCCACTACCGATAGTTTCATAATCTAAATCTATGCCAATAATTGCATTTGCTCCTAGTTTTTCTGCAGCTTCAATCATCTCTTTCATTGCCATATCTTTTGCTTCCCTTAATGATTGTTCATAAGCACCCGATCGCCCGCCGACAACATCTCGAATACCTGCAAAAAAGTCCTTAAATATATTCGCTCCTAAAATTGCTTCTCCGCTTACTATTCCATAATAATTGGTGATGGTTTTTCCTTCAATACCGCTGGTTGTTGTTAAAATCATGGTTGCTCCTTTTTTCTGTATATTATTACTCCTACTTTATTTTTGTCCTCTTTAGTTGTTTCTTAATCTTTTTTTAAGAACCTGACTCTTAAATACTGATATAGCTTTATAGGTTGTGATAAATTAATAATAAAAGACAAGGGGCGCGGATCCCCTTGTCAGCCCCTTATTATATTACGTCCTTGTTAGCTCCTTGTCAATGCAAATGAGTTGCAATAATACTAACAAATAGTATAACTGTTCACTGTTAAAGAGATAAATTGATGTTAAAATTATTATTAATATTTTTGGGTGGTGGTTTGGGAAGTGTTGCACGCTATCTATTAAGTAAGGCGATCGCCGCTCGTTTTGAAACCAATTTTTCCTGGGGTACACTAACAGTAAATGTCTTCGGTTGTTTCCTTATTGGCATTATTATTTCTGTCATAGAAAGAGGTAGATTTCATTCTAATTGGAGTTTATTATTTGTCACAGGTTTCTGTGGAGGTTTTACCACATTTTCAACCTTTGCTTATGAAAATCATTTACTCTGGCGTAATGAAGATTATCTCATAGCTTTTGTCTATACTTTCTTAAGTCTATTTTGGGGTTTTGCAGCAGCTTTTTTAGGCATCTTTTTAGTTAAAAATCTTTGAAATTTAAGACAATGATTTCAGACAAGCATAACAGACAATAGTCCTTAGTCATTAGTCATTAGTCATTAGACCTCTTGCGAAACCGTAAAAAACCCCCCCAACCCCCCCTTACTAAGGGGGGGAAAATGCTTATTTTTTCGGTCATCTCCCCCCCTTACCAAGGGGGGGTTGGGGGGGTTTTTTACGGTTTCGCAAGAGGTCTATTAGTCCTTAGTCATTAGTCCTTAGTCATTAGTCATTAGTCATTAGTCTATAGACTAATGACTAACTATAGACTATAGTCTATAGCTAATGGTATGATCAAAATTAATAACTTTTTCAAATACATACTAATGACCAATGACCAATGACCAATGACTAATGACTAATGACTAATGACTAATGACCAATGACTAATGACCAATGACTAAACGCTGCTATTCCCTAACCATTTTACCCTCAAAAAAATCATGGAGGAGAACATAAAAACAGGGAATAATAAACAAAGTTAAAAACGTTGCTAAAGACAAACCAGAAAACACCACAACCCCCAAAGGTTGCAAAAATTCTGAACCATCACCAACACCTAAAGCTAAAGGAAATAGACCCAAAACAGTAGTAATAGTAGTCATCAAAATTGGGCGTAACCTTTGAGGTGCTGCCTTTAAAATAGCCCGACTCCTACTAATATTTTCCTCCTCTTTTAATTGATTAGCAAATTCTACCATAATAATGGCATTATTTACCACAATTCCTACCAATAAAACCGCCCCAACTAACACAGTTGCACCCATAGCAGTTTGAGTGATAAATAAGCCAAAAAATCCCCCCGCCAAAGCCAAAGGAATTGTTAGTATAATCACTAAAGGATCAACTAAAGAATTATATTGCACAGCCATGACCACAAACACCAAAAAAACAGCCAAAGCGCCTAATAATTTGAGAGAATTTTGTAACTGTGCATTAGACTCAGCCACAATACTGGGTAAAATAGTAACTCCAGGGGGTAACTTTACCTCAGTAAGCACTGTTTTTACTTCCCATATCGCCTCACTTAATTTTGCACCTTGAGATAAATCTCCAGAAAGAACAAACACATTACGCTGATTAATTCTTTGGATTTCACCTGGTGATTCACCTATGCTAACATTTGCCACATCTCGCAAACGAATTGCCCTATTATTGTTAATAAACAGAGGTAATTCTTCTAAGTTATCTACACTTTGACGATATTTTTCTTCTAATTGTACCCGCACATCTACCAAGCGATCGCCTCTTTGCAATTCTGTTGCAACAAAACCATCTATTGCTGTTCTAACAGTTTCCCCAACATCTTGAGTATTTAATCCCAAAGTAGCCAAACGTTCCCAATCAGGTTTTATCTGAATTTCTGGTTGTTTACTATCAGCATCTGGGCGAAAACTAGCCAAAGTTACTCGCTCATCTAATAATTTTAATACCTCATTTCCTGCCTGTTGTAAAATTGCATTATTTTGACCTTGTAAAATCACATCAATATCTGCACGAATCGGAGAATTATTCAATATAAGTCCTCGTACTCTTCCTGGAGATAAACGGAGGCGAATATTAACCAAATTTAAATCCCGCAACTTCTTATTTACCCTTTCCACAAAGACATCTACATCAGTACCAGGTTTAAGAGTAATAGTACTCGAACTGCGCAACAAATTTTGACTGGTAATATTAGCAAACAGAAACCCACCCACAGTAGTAAAAACATACTCAGTTTCTGGTTGTTCCCTAATTATCTCATCAACAGCCCGCATAACTTGTTGGTTAGTAGCTAAATTTGTACCAGGAGGAAACTGAGCAATTAAATTAGCTTGTCCAGTATTAATAGGGGGTAAAATTTCTTGAGGTATCTTATCCACCATCCACCAGACACCACCTCCAAGAATTAAAAAAACGAAGCAAATTATCAACAAACGAAAATGTAAAACCTTTTTTAAAAACCAAGTATATTTAACAGTTACTGTTTGAAAACCAAGATTAAATTGCTGCAACAACCAAAACTTATTAATACCACTTGATTTTTTAATCGCCAATAACCGAGAAGCAAGCACAGGAACAACAGTTAAAGCTAATAATAAAGAAGCAGCAACAGCAAAACTAATAGTTAAAATTAACTCATTAAACAATAAAGAAACAAAACCACCCAAAAGTAAAAAAGGCAATACCGCCACCAAATTAGTAGTAGTAGAAGCAATTAAAGCCGACTCTACTTGTTGAGAACTACTTATTGCTGCTTTAATTAATTCTTCTTTCTTTCTCTTCTTGCTCAAGGGAAGTTGGCGGGGTAAATTTTCCCCAATTTTATCAACAGGATAACCATTATTCTTGTTCTTATCAAAGGAAAATTGCTCAGAATTATTTCCCATGACCCCCAAAGAAATATTTTCCAACATCACAATAGAATTATCTACCACAATACCTACTCCCAAAGCAAGACCGCCCAAACTAAAAACATTAATAGATAAACCAAAAACCTCCATTAAAATAATTGCAGTAAGAGTTGCTAAAGGAATAGCAATGATAATAATTAAAGTTTGACGTAGAGAACCCAAAAACAAGAAAACAGCGATCGCCGCCAACACAGTCCCTAGCACCCCTGAACTCGTTACATTAGCAATAGAATTACGAATAAAAATGGACTCATCCAGAGTTGGTAATAACACCATATCAGCAGTAATTAACCCTGACTCTTTGAGTTGTTCGAGGCGTTTTTTTACCCCATTTACCACCTCAATACTATTAGCATCAGGTTGTTTTTGAATACTAACTTTTACTGCGGGTTCACCATTAAGAGACACAAATACTCTTTGTTCTTCTGTGCCATCAATTATTTCCGCCACATCCCGCAAATAAATACGTTTTCTATTTTGATTTTCCCCTATTTGTAAAATCAGATTTTCTATTTCTGAAGCAGATTGAAAACGCCCCACAGTTCGCATTAAAGGTTCTCCAACTTCTCCTTTTAATCTTCCCCCTGAAAAATCTTGATTTCTAACTCGTAAAGCTGTTAAAACATCCTGCAAACTAACACCTAAAGCTTCTAAACGTTTCGGATCCAGATTAACCCGCACCTCTTCTTGTACACCACCAGAAATATTAACTGATGCTACGCCATTAATTATGCTAAGTTCCCTACTTAATTCTTCATCAGCAAACACCCGTAATTCAAGATCAGAAAGTGAAGAAGACTCCAAAGCGAACTCATATAAAGGAAGTTGAGACGGATCAGCTTTAAATAAGCGAGGTTGTTCGATGGTACTTGGAAGGCGATCGCGCGAGCGGTTTAAAGTCGCAGTCGCATCATTTAATGCTTGGTCAATATTTCCCCCTGGTTCAAAGAACAAATCTAAACTAATTCTTCCCTCACGGGTTTGTGAAAATAGCATTACCACCCCTTCCGTTGCGCTCAGAGCTTGTTCTAGGGGTTTAGTTACTTCCTCCACCGCAACTGCTGGAGACACCCCTGGTGCGTCCACTCGTACACCAATGCGCGGATAGTTGATCGCGGGTAATAAATCTACCTGAAGACGGAAGATGAAAAATACCCCCATTATCATCACTACTAGAGTCAGCATTAAAGTACCAATATGACGACGAATAGCGATCGCACTTATAGATATTCCCTTCTCTTCTAAGCTTTCCTGGGGGTACTCCCTCCCTTTCTCACCAAACGGAGGCTGAGAGTTGTCTGACTTGCTTTGTGGTTCTTGCAACATTTACAATAATCTTGCTTTTTTTTCATAAATCTTAACACACCAACAGAGTTAGTCTCCTTTTTATGTTGTCTTTTTTATAACATACAAGTTTTATTAATGCTTAACATATTCTCCAGGCATTTGTCAACCCCTCAATCTTAAAAATAAAACTTGCTCAAAATTAAGTAATAAAACTTTACACACTCTTAAATTTTTGTTAAACTTAACAGTAGCCCATTAATTATTCAGAGATGGAACTCATCTATCAAGTTTTCGTCTTGGGTGTCACTGAGAATAAACCATAACCTAAATTTTTTGAAGTTTTAGGTAGTTTATCAGTCAACTGCAGGGCTGTTTATTACTTTAAAAGTAATTTCGCTTTTGTAGGAAAAAAAACAAGTACCTTTATCAATTAAGGAAATAAAAATGTTTAGATCTTCTTTTGGTTTTAAAGTCTTAGTTAGTGCTTTTACTCTTGCTGGTTTAACTTTTATTTACAACACTGCCAGCATAGCTGAGAGCAATTCTGCAATCGAAAATAACTCAATAGAACTTTCTCAAATGGAAGAAACAGAAACTACAGAAACAATGCCAGCTACAGTAGTTGACATTGCTGCATCTTCTCCAGATTTTGAAACACTAACCGCAGCTTTAGAAGCAGCAGGTTTAGTAGAAACCCTGCAAGGAGCGGGTCCATTTACCGTTTTTGCACCCACAGATGAAGCTTTTGAAGCTCTCCCAGAAGGCACATTAGATGAGTTACTCAAGCCAGAAAATAAAGAAAAACTCGTTCAAGTTTTAACTTATCATGTTGTTCCAGGAAAGGTTATGTCAACCGACTTAGCAGCAGGTGAAGTCGTCACAGTTCAAGGAAGTCCAGTTACCATTGCCGTAGGTGATACAGTTACCGTCAATGATGCTCAAGTTGTCCAAGCTGATGTGGAAGCAGGCAATGGTGTTGTTCATGTAATTAACAAAGTGATTCTACCTCCCGAATAATTATTAGTCATTAGTCATTAGTCATTAGTTAGCCGTAGGGTGCGTTAGGCGTAAGCCGTAGCGCACCCTATTTATATTTCTAAGAAAAAAAAGGGAAAATACCCTTTAATTACTAACTTTTGAACTGCCCAGTAACAAGCGGATTTTTGAGCAACCATTCTCTCACTAAATTCCAGCAAAATTTAAGTAAAATTTGCAATTTATCTGGAAAGATAATAGCATAAAAATTAATTACCAGACAAGTTATACCTAATCCTAATAAAATAAAAGTAGGAGCCATGACTACCCCAATTATTAGCCAAGTAAGAATGTGAAAAAACATAGTTAAGGCAAAAATATTGCCGATGCTAGCAAAAAAGCGAACTTGATTTAGGGGACGTTCAAGAAACAACAAAAGTAAGGTTTGTGAGGTTGCCAACAAGTTCGCAGGCACCAAAAAAGCACAAATGGCAGCACAGTTATTGCGTGAAAATTCAAACAAAGTATTAATGTCTAACATAGATTTAATTGTAAACTAACATGACGAAAGATTGAGAAAAATTAAAGAAAATTTAACAATCTACACAAATAGGAAAGGGAATACTATTAGAGTTAGTTTAATTATATTAAAGAAATTGAAAAGATGGACACCCGCACAGAAACAGATAGTATGGGAGCGATCGCAGTAGGAAGCGATCGCTATTGGGGAGCACAAACCCAGCGCTCCCTCATGTATTTTGCTATTGGGGAAGATAAAATGCCCAGGGAGATGATCCGCGCATTGGGGATACTAAAAAAAGCAGCAGCTATGATCAACCGAGACTTGGGGAAACTTCCAGAAGATAAAACCCAACTTATTTTACAAGCTGCTGATGAAGTCATTTCAGGCAAATTAGATGAGCATTTTCCGTTACGGGTATGGCAAACTGGCAGCGGAACCCAAACCAATATGAATACAAATGAAGTAATTGCTAACCGTGCCATAGAAATAGCAGGGGGAGTACTGGGTAGTAAAAACCCTATTCATCCCAACGATCATGTAAATATGTCCCAGTCTTCTAACGATACCTTCCCCACAGCCATGCACATCGCCGCTGCAGAACAAATAAACCACCAACTCCTGCCAATGGTGAGTAAATTACGGGATGCAATAGCTGTTAAATCTGAAGAATTTCAAAATATTGTCAAAATTGGTCGCACCCATTTAATGGATGCAGTACCTCTTACCCTCGGACAAGAATTTTCTGGTTATGTCGCCCAGTTAAATCAAAATTTGCAGCGCATCGAGGGAACTTTACCCCATTTATACGAACTGGCGATCGGTGGTACGGCTGTAGGTACTGGACTCAACACCCATCCAGAATTTGCCGTAAAAGTAGCCGCAACCATCGCTCAAATTACTGGACTACCTTTTATCAGCGCTCCTAACAAATTTGCCGCCCTTGCAGCTCACGATGGGCTAGTTATGGCAAGTGGAGCATTAAAAACCCTAGCTTGCGCTTTAATGAAAATAGCCAATGACTTACGCTGGTTAGGTTCAGGGCCACGTTGTGGTTTAGCTGAGTTGATTTTACCAGAAAATGAACCAGGCTCCTCCATTATGCCAGGGAAAGTAAACCCCACCCAGTGCGAAGCCATGACTATGGTTTGTGTTCAAGTTATAGGCAATGATACAGCAATCAGTCTGGCGGGTACTCAGGGAAATTTTGAGCTCAATGTTTTTAAACCAGTTATAATTCATAATTTACTCCATTCTCTTCGTTTGCTTTCTGATGCTTGCTCCTCTTTTACCGAATATCTGGTGGTAGGTATTCAACCAAACCGCCAACAAATTGAGCATTTTCTCAATAATTCTTTAATGCTGGTGACAGCTCTTAACCCCCATATTGGTTACGATAACAGCGCCAAAGTAGCCAAGAAAGCTTATAACGAAGGGAAAACCCTTAAACAAGCTTGTGTGGAGTTAGGTTTTCTTACCCCAGAAGAGTTTGATCAATGGGTTAAACCAGAAGAAATGATCAATCCATAATACATGATTGGTTATGTTTTAATTACCTGCAAGGTGATTGGTTTTTTATATAGCAATGACTTTATGAGTTGTGATAAGACAAGGGTTAAGGCTCTTGTCTCTTATTTTTTATTTATTATTATCTACAGAAAGTTGGCTATAGCAATTAGGGTTACTAAGAACAAAAGTTGACTCTTTCATTTATGATAGTTGAGTCGGCTTTTGAATTGTTATTAAATAAAATGGAAGATTTACTGAAACAATACCTAGATACAGGGATTCAACTAAGAAAAGAAGGAAAGCTGGTTGAAGCAATAGGACAATTTAAAGAAGCTTTGAAGTTAAATAATAAGTATCTACCTGCACTTAATCAGATGGTGGAAGTTTATGAACAGAAAAAGGAAGGGAAAGAGGCGATCGCCTATTACGAACAAATCATTAAACTTGAGCCTAATAATAGTTTAGCGCAGGCTAAGTTAGGGCGAGTTTATTTAAGTTTGGGTGAGTTAAATCAAGGGATTGAGCAATATAAAAAAGCGATTAAACTTAATCCTAAAATCCCTGCTTGGATTTACAATAACTTAGGGGAAGCATTAGAGCAACAAAGTAAATTAGAAGAGGCTGTAAGTATTTACCAACAAGGGATTGAACTGGGACAAACCACGCCTTTTACTTACAAAAAGTTGGGGGATAATTTACAGTTGTTGGGGCGGAAAGAAGAGGCAGAAAAAGTTTATTTACAAGCCTTAGATGAATACTCAAAATTTCTTGAAGAGAACCCAGACAATAGCTCAGTTTTAATTCAATTTGCGGGGGTTTATGAGAGTCTTAAAGAGTTCCAAAAAGCCATTAATTGTTATCGGCGGGTGCTGCAACTTGAGCCTTTAAATATGTTAGCACGGGCAAGGTTAGTGCGGGTAAGATTGGAAGAGAAAGATATTGAAGGAGCAATAGAAGAATATGAGGAAGTTGGGGAAAATTCTCAACTTCCTGTGTGGGTTTACAATCAATTGGGAGCTGCTCTTGAGAGTATTTCTGAGCTGGAAAAGGCTTGTAATTTATATCAACAAGGGCTCAAATTTTATCCGCAAGATGCAGATTTATATTTTCATTTGGGGAAAGCTTTTTCTTTGTCAGAAAAGTGGGATAAAGGGATTGAATGTTATCAAAAAGCAATAGCAATTAAACCGAGTCATTGGAATGCTTATCAGTATTTAGGTGATGCTTTTATGAAAGTAAAACGAACTAAGGAAGCTGATATAGCTTATAAATTAGCTGAAGAGCAATTTTATTTGACTCAAAATTTTAAAAAATCAGATATTCCTGCTGATTTTAATTGGGAAGTATATTTAGAATTGAATCCCGATTTAAAAAAGAAAGGTTTCACGAAGTTAGAAACCATTCGTCATTTTATGTTATCGGGAATTAAAGAAGAAAGATTTTATTCTCAAGAGCAGTTTAATGATCCGAAAATTCGACCAGATATTGTTGAAAAATCTGTTAGGAAAACCATTACAACTCCAAAGAGAGTTTCAGGGGTACAAAGGTTAGCGGTTTTGGTTCATATTTATTATTTTGAACTTTGGGAAGAGTTATTCTCTTATATTAAAAATATCCCAGAAGAGTTTGACCTTTTTATCAACGTAGTAGAGAGTGTGTGGACACCAAAAATTCACGAAAAATTGCGCCAAGATGTGCCAAATGCTAGCATATTAATTACGAAAAATCGGGGTAAAGATATTGGTGGGCAGTTAGCTTTGATGAATCATTTAGATTTTAACAAATATGATTTGTTTTGTCTGATCCACACTAAAAAGAGTCCTCATGTTAGTCAACTTATGTCAGATTTATGGCGACAAAATTTACTGAATGCTATCTTAGGAAGCGAGGAAAAGGTAAAGACAAATTTGGAAATTATGCGAGAAGATAGAAAAATTGGGTTGTTAGGTTCTCGTTATTGGCGAGATACTAAAGTGGGAAATAATAGCTTTCATTATAATCGACTTTTGGAGGAGTTTGATATTAAGGAAGAGGCAAGAGAATGTGAGTATCTTTCGGGTACGATGATGTTGGTACGTCCAGAAATTCTGAAACCAATTTATGATAAATTTAAGGATGTGGAATTAGAAGATGGAGATGAAAAAGATTTGAATTTTCAAATGGATGGACAAATAGCTCACTCTCTAGAACGAATTATTGGGAATTTAGTTAAACATTTAGGTATGGAATTTTTCTGGCAGGAGTAAAATTATGAAAGTTATCTTTATATATCCAGATTTTAGAGAAAAAAAGTTAGCTCAAAAATTAGGTGAGAAACATGAGGTTATTTTGGTAACTAAAGAGGAAATAGGGGGGAAAACTCCCCAAGAATTTATTAATAAAAATCAGCCTGATTTTGTTTATGTTAACTCAATTACTAGGGGGGAATGGTTGGTTGCTTCACGGAAATGTAAGGTGAAAAGTATCTTGTATTTGCAGGAAAGAAAAGAAGAATATCTGCGGTTATTATTAGCAGGAAAGGTTAAAGTTGAATTGATGGATAATGTTGATATTTTACTTTGCTCTTCCCCTACAGTAAAACGAGATGTTGAGGAGTTTTTCCTTAGTTTCCCTCCTGTTTGTGAGGTATTGGAAGGAAATCTTGATTGTGATAAAATTCTGGAGGAAACTAAGTTAACTCAACCTTTACCTAAAAATGCTTTTGGGGAAATAATAAATAAGGAAAAACCCATTATTTGTGCTAAAAGTGGTTGGGAAATTTTTGTGAAAACAACGAAAAAGTTGCCTCAGTTACAATTTCTGTGGTTGGGGGAGTTGGATAAGGCAACACAATTAGATAACTTGTTTGGTATTGGGAAAGTTGAGAGTTATTATTTTTATCTGAGTTTAGCTGATTTATTGGTGGTTTGCTCAGAGGAAAAAGGAGAAAAATTAGTAGAAGAGGCGTTAGTTTTGGGGAAACAAGCGGTATGTTTTAGTAAAGCTGGTGAGAGTAGGTTTTTGTTGGATAAAAAGGGATATGTTATCAATGGAGAAGCAAATGTTGATTTACTGGTTAGGTTTATTCAGCGGTTATTTACTGAGGAAAAAGAGAGGATTTTTGTACCTCAATGGTTGGAAAAAGTGCAAGGAGAAATTATCAGGAAAAATGATAAATTTGCTCTGTTTGCCCAAATACTTTAAGTGTAATTATTGGCAGCTTTGCTCAATAATGAAAAGTAAGCTTTATGCTTGTTGATTTAACCAGATAATTAAGTATTCTACTTGGTGCATCAATTAAGGCTTCGGGTACATCTCCTAATTGTAAAAATATCAAAAATAGCATCGACATTAGGTCATTTCGACTACGCTCAATGACCTAATTTGAGTTACTTAATGATTTCGACATTAGGTCATTGATCGTAGTCGAAATGACATATTTAAAAGAAAGTTGACACATTGAACTTAATCAGATAATATAAAGATAAGTGATAGCTAGGGAAAAAAATGGAATCACAATTAGAAAACCATCTAAAAACAGCAGAGCAACTGAAAAAAATAGGGGAAATAGAAAAGGCGATCGCCCAATATTCCCTAGCTTTAGAATTAAACCCCAACTGTATCCCAGCTCTCATCACTCTAGCAGATATTTATGAGGAAAAAAACCAATTAAACGAAGCCATAAATTATCGAGAGCGAGCGGTAAAATTAATGCCCAATAATAGCAATGCACCCGCGAGACTGGGTAAACTACTGTTAGCGGTAGGTAAAACAGAAAAGGCAATAGAATATTATCAACAAGCCATAAATTTAAACCCTAAACAACCAGCGGGAGTATATCACGAATTAGGAGACGCTTTCAACGGTAGTAAAAAATTAGAATCAGCAATAACAGCATATCAAACTGCCCTGGAAAGTAACCCAGTAAACCCAGATATCATCCTCAATAAATTAGGAGATGTTTGTCTGAAAGCAAAAAGATTTGAAAGAGCAGTAACAGCATATGAAGAATTGATAAAAATCAAACCACAACAAGGAGCAGGGGTATTTATAAACCTGGGAGAAGCACTCAAACAACTTGACAAAAAAGAGGAAGCAGGAGTAGCCTATCAAAAAGCAGTAGAAAGGGAGCCTGAAAACATAATAGCAAGGGGAAAACTAGCTCATTGGTTTTTAATTGCAGATAATGTTTCCAGGGCGATAGAAGAGTATGAGCAAGCCTTAAATTTGAAGGGAAATAAACCAGCATGGATATATCATCAGTTAGGAGATGCTTATCTAAAAAATGGGCAGAGTGATGAAGCAGAAAAAATCTGTCAAACAGGGATTAAAATTAACCCCAACAACCAGGCTTTATATCATAAGTTAGCACAATGTTATCATAAACAAAATCGCTTAAAAGAGGCGGAGGAGCAATGTTTAAAAGCCTTAGAAATAAATCCAGATTTTGTGCCAGCACTTAATTTTTTGGCAACAATAAAAGAAGAGCAGGAAGAATATGATCTGGCTTTGAGTTATCTTCAACAGGGGTTAAAAATTGAACCAGAAAATGATAATTTACAGGCAAGAATAGGGAGAATTAAATGGTGGATGGGAGATGGGAAAGCAGCAATCAATGAATATCAAAAAGCCATAAAAATGACACAAGCACCAGCATACTGGGTATATACTCATTTGGGTTCACTTTTAATGGAGCAGGGAAAAAAAGATCAAGCTGTTGCTATTTATAAGGAAGTTTTGCATTTGTATCCCGAAAAAGCTGAAGCTTTTCGCTCAATTTTAGCTCAAATAGATGGAGTGGAAATTATCAAGAATTATCAAGAAAATATTAAATTACAACCAGAACAACCTTTCTGGGTTTATAGTAATTTAGGGGAGTTATTGATACTTGAAAATAGGTTAGATGAGGCGATGGCTACATATTTGCAAGCTATTCAGGTTTATCCAGATAACCCCATTTTTTATTGCAAGTTGGGTGCAGTGCAATTAAAACAAGGCAATAAAACAGAAGCTTGCAACAGTTACTACAAAGCTATTGAATTGGAGCCTGAGCAATCTTTGTTGGAAGTGTATGCTACATTAGGAAAATTACTCCAGGAGTTGGGGAGGTTAAATGAGGCAGTTATTATCTATGAAAAAGCTGCTCTTTTCCATCCAGAAGCAGAAAATATTGCCCGTCATCTTTCCCTATCATTGCAACAATTTGATCCATCATTAAAGCAGTATCAAAAAACAATTGCACCCCCTAAAGAAGCTATAATTATAGTAGGAATGCACAGAAGTGGAACATCAGCATTAACTCGTATTTTAAGTCTTTTAGGGTTTTCTTTGCCACAAAAATTAATGATTGGTGGAAGCGATAATATCAAAGGTAATTGGGAGCCTGCTAGAGTTATGAAAATTCACGATGAAGCTTTTGCTAGTATTGGCTCTTCTTGGAATGATTATTTTAGTTTCCCTCAAGCTTGGTTTGACTCTGTTACTGCTAATAATTTGTCGGAGAAAATTATTGATTTTTTGGCAAAAGAATTTGGGGAAACTAACTCATTTATTATTAAAGATCCACGGATATCGATTTTGTTACCTTTATGGTATCAACCATTAGCAATATTCAATACCGATGTTAGTTATATTCTCCCAATTCGTAATCCTTTAGAGGTAGCTGAGTCTCTCTGGCAAAGAAATAAAATATCAATTAGTGAAGGGTTATTATTATGGCTTAAATATGTGCTGGATGGTGAGCGTCATACTCGGGGAAAAAAGAGAGTTTTTACCTATTATCAAGAATTATTAGAGCAACCACTTCTGTTATTAGAAAGAGTGAAAAATGAGTTAGACTTGTCAAGAGAAATTCAAGATAATATCCACATAGAAATAGATGATTTTTTAGATAAAAGATTACGTCATCATCAATTTGATTTTGATATAGACAAGGGGTTTAAGCCTCTTGTTTCTCATCTCTCAAACTGGGTTAAAGAGGCATATAATGCTTTGTTGAATATCAGGGAAAATGAGTCAGTATCACTGGAAATTTTAGATAATATCAGAAATCAATTAGAGAGTGCAGAGTTGTTATATGGTAGTATAAGAAAATTTGCGATAAATAAAAAATAGACAAGGGGCTTAAGCCCCTTGTCTGTCACAAAAAAAATAATATAATATAGACAAGGGGCTTAAGCCCCTTGTCTGTCACAAAAAAAATAATATAATATAGACAAGGGGCTTAAGCCCCTTGTCTGTCACAAAAAAAATAATATAATAGACCAATGAGCCAAAGTAGTGTTAACCCCTTTTTTTATATTTTCAACCAAATGCGTAGATCTATAACAAAAAAAATCAGATGCGTTACCCTTAAGTAACGCATCAATTTATCTATTAAAAAATCACAATATCTTTTGCTTCTAAGGTTGGAGCATTTAACAGGGTTGCTATTTGTATTTGAGCAATATCGCCTATTCCATCTTCATCGTAAAAAAGTGCACCTTCTGAGTTGTAAATAAAGCGATCGCCTTCATCTTCTGCTGTTGAACCTAACACAAATAGCTCATCATTGAGCTTTCCTATTGTTAATTCTTCACCAAATTCTTGAGCTGAAATTTTTATTTTATCAGTCTCGGATATAAAATCGTTAATGGTATCAACTCCTTGAGTAGGGTTCCGAAATGTAAATTTATCTTTTCCTAACCCACCTATTAAGACATCATTTCCTTGTACCCCAAGCAAGATGTCATTCCCATCATTTCCTATAAGAATATTATCACCATCGTTACCTCTGATCAAGTTGTCGAGATTATTTCCTGTTCCTTCTAAATTTTCTGCACCTTGAAGGATCAGTTCCTCTACATTCTCTGGTAATGTGTAATTTGTTCGAGCTGTAACTACTCGATCTTTTCCTTCATCTGCTGCTTCTATAACTTTATCTGAACCTGGTACTACAAGATATTTATCATCTCCTTGTCCACCAAACATTTCATCTACTCCAGGACCACCATTGAGGATATCATTCCCATTCAAACCATTTAGAGTATCTTTACCGCTTTTTCCCCTGATCCTGTCATCTCCTTCGGTACCCACTAATGTATCATCATCAGATGTTCCAATAATTGGGTCTGGTTCCTGATTATTGTCATTATCAGCGATCGCCACGTTTAGATAGAAGCTATCATAATTCTCATCCACACTTGTTACTGTGTGGCTAATTTTTCCTGTATGTTCTCCTTCTTCCTCAGTATCATCCACTGCGGTGACAATTACAGTTTGGGGACTTTCCCAGTTATCTGGAGTAAAAACTAAGCTTGTTTTATCTGTCGTTACTTGCTGATCTGGTTCGAGGTTAATAATTACATCTGCTGTTGGTTGAGTATTGAGCACGATACTATATGTATCAGTTGCTCCATTTTCTTCCACCTCTGTACTTCCTTCTGTCTCGATAACGGTTATACCTGGTACTTCTGGTTCTGAATCATCTTCATAAATAAACGTATCAGACTCCAGATCTAAACCCTCTACTCCTTCTATAATACCGATTATTTCATCTGCTTCGCTATCTGGTTTCACTAAATAAATAATTGTATTACCGTCAAGCACTTCTAACCGATAATCACTATATTTTCCTTGTAGTTGAATTTGATCTAGATTTGGGATCAAGTCGGTAATAATGGCTAAATCATCAGATCCATCTGTTGTTGGGTTTCCATCATCATAACTTATCTCAAATTCATTTCCAATTACAAACAGATCTTTTGCGAGACCACCTGAAAGCGTATCTTTTTCTCCCAATCCTAAGTTATCGCTTGATGCGCCATATATTGAGTCACTCCCGTTTCCTCCTTCTATAAAGTCATCTCCGCTCCCTCCTAATATTGAGTCATTGCCATTTTCTCCTAATATTGAGTCATTGCCATTTTCTCCTAATATTGAGTCATTGCCATTTCCTCCTTCTACAGTATCATCTCCTCCAAGGGCTGCTATGTTGTCGCTCTTTTGAGTCCCTATTAAATAGTCATTATTTTCTGTACCTATCAAATTTGCCATAATTCTCCGATTTTTCTGTTACTTTTACTTAGCTTAAGCATATCATTAACTGTTGCTTATAAGTTAAATTTTATTTTTTTTTTACAAATTCTTGTTCCTAATCATATTTAGTTAAATATTATTACTTAATTTTTTCTAATTGTATATTTTGCTTATACTTGGCTACTGATAATCAATTATTATCATAGCCAGCCAAAATTATTTATTTAGCCTTCCTGGAACTAAATAAATAATTTATTTTAAATGCCTAGCTCCATCATTATTTTTTTGATCTTAATGTATGATTAATAACATTTTTTTTAAAGCGATCGCGAAAAAACAACTTATCTGTTCACAAAAAAAATGTATTAAAATATTTTAAATAATTTTTAAATTCTTAATTTTCAATTATAGCAATTATCAAATAACTAAGGTACAGTTTTCCTTGATAAAACAAGGGGATGCGCGTCCCTTGTTCGTACCTCAAGACCAAGAGAAACGCTATAACATTACTTAATATAAGTTAATACCTGGAGAGAAAAGCTATAAATTGTCGAATAAATTACGCTAATTAATTCATAAAAGTCAACTCATTTATATCCTATAGTTGATAACTTAAAACAGTTAGAAACAAGAAAAACAAAATTATATGAGATCTTCTATCTGCTAATTTTTAGAATTAATAGTAATAACTATTTTGTTTCTGTTTTTCCTGGCCAGGGATCATGGAGCTTGTATCCATTGTTTTGACAACAAAGAAATAAAAGAAAAAAGTGAATGCTTCGAGTTATCTTTGGAATCAACCTCAGATAAAGCATATAGGCACTTATTTATGAAAAACCAACACTGAATTATTATAAGATAATTTTTTGGGGATTTTTTTGCTTTTAATTTCATCAGTTTAACTACTACTGGTCATAAATTTTGAAGCTGTTTTTTACGTAGTTTATGACTGCAGCCAAGCATACTTGGAATAAGAAGAAAACCAAGCACCTAAAAAACCCAAGTCAAAGTAAGCTAAAATAAAGCACGCGGGGAGTCGAAAATCTTAAAAATATAAACCATGCCAACAGTAACTACTTTTTCAGAAAATCTCAATTTTCCCCTCACAGCAGTGGTGGGACAAGAAGCAATCAAACTGGCATTATTATTAGCAGCAGTAGACCCAGGACTGGGAGGAGTGGCGATCGCAGGTCGTCGTGGTACAGCAAAATCAGTAATGGCAAGAGCAATACACTCACTTCTCCCTCCCATTGAAATAATCAAAGATAATGCCTATAACTGTGACCCCACAGGAGCATGGGATGATATAACCAGACAAATATACAAAAATACAGAAAATATACCCACAGAAATCATTTCCGCACCCTTTGTTCAAATACCCCTGGGAGTAACAGAAGATAGACTCCTGGGTTCAGTAGATGTGGAAGAATCAATAAAACAGGGAGAAGCAGTATTTCAACCTGGATTATTAGCCCAAGCCCATCGAGGGGTATTATACATAGATGAAATAAACTTACTAGATGAACAAATAGCCAACCAACTGCTCAGTGTATTAAGTTCTGGTCGCAACCAAATAGAAAGAGAAGGGATAAGTTTTCAACATCCCTGTCAACCCATCCTCATCGCCACTTATAACCCAGAAGAAGGACCCCTGCGAGAACATTTACTAGATAGAATCGCCATCACCCTCTCAGCAGATGGGATACTAGGATTAGATCAACGAGTGCAAGCAGTAGAACAAGCGATCGCCTACAGTACCTCCCCCCAAGCATTTATCAGCCAGTATGACGCAGAAACAGACGACCTCAAAACCCAAATACTCCTAGCGAGAGAATGGTTAAAAGAAGTCAAAATAACCCGTGAACAAATAACATATCTAGTAGAAGAGGCTATCAGAGGAGGAGTACAAGGACACCGAGCAGAAATATTCGCCCTGCGAGTAGCACAAGCTGCAGCAGCAATTGAAGGGCGTAATAATATTATTGCCGAAGATTTGCGAAGAGCAGTAGAACTGGTAATAGTTCCCCGCTCTACCATAGTCCAAACCCCCCCAGACGAAGCACCACCCCCACCACCCCCGCCACCTCAAGAACAACAACCAGAAGACGAAGGAGAACTTGAACAAGACGAACAAGAAGAAAAAGAGGAAAACCAGGAAGAACAACAAGAACCTCCAGGTATTCCAGAAGAGTTCGTATTTGACCCAGAAGGAGTAATCCTTGATCCGAGTGTGTTATATTTCGCACAAATGGCACAACGTCAAGGTAAATCAGGAAACCGCAGCTTGATTTTTTCCGATGATCGAGGGCGGTATGTTAAACCAATGCTACCCAAAGGAAAAGTCAAAAGAATAGCCGTAGATGCAACTCTCAGAGCCGCTGCACCCTACCAAAAAGTACGCCGTCAGCGCCAACCTAACCGCACTGTAATCGTAGAACAAGGGGATTTAAGGGCAAAAAGACTCGTAAGAAAAGCAGGAGCATTAATCGTCTTTGTAGTAGATGCTTCAGGATCAATGGCACTCAACCGTATGCAATCAGCAAAAGGAGCGGTGTTACGTTTATTAACAGCAGCTTATGAAAATAGGGACTCTGTAGCATTAATACCCTTTCGCGGCGAACAAGCAGACGTATTATTACCCCCCACCCGCTCCATCGCTTTAGCTAAAAAAAGACTAGAAAACCTACCCTGTGGCGGTGGTTCACCTTTAGCACATGGTTTAACACAAGCAGTTCATGTCGGAATGAACGCCAGAATGTCAGGAGATATTGGTCAAGTGGTAATTATCGCCATAACCGATGGGAGAGGAAATATCCCCTTAGCTCGCTCTTTGGGGGAAACCATCCCCGAAGGAGAAAAACCAGATATAAAAGCAGAATTACTCGAAATAGCAGGGAAAATTAGAGGGTTGGGAATGGATTTGTTAGTAATTGATACCGAGAAAAAATTTGTTTCCACTGGTTTTGGAAAAGAATTAGCCAAACAAGCAGGGGGGAAATATTATCAACTACCAAAAGCAACAGATCAGGCGATCGCTAACATGGCAAGAGGAGCGATCGCAGATATGAGATAATAACAACAGGACAAGCTGCTGACCAATGAAATCAAGAATTTTATATTAAAAGGCAATATACCATGACTAAAGAAACTAATAAAAATTCCAAAAAAGGATTAACCATAGCCATAGCAGTAATTAGTCCTTTATTAACAGCAGGAATAACAGTACTTTCATTTTCCAATGAATTGCACGAATTTTTAGAGCGCTGGTTTGATAAGCGAGTAGTTATCAATACCCCCCATATTTCCCCCTCCTGGGAGGGGTTAGGAGTAGGTAAGTCCAATTCAATTCCACCAGTAACAAGAACCCAGGAAGAAGAAGTTACTCCCACAAGTTCAGAGTCTGAAATATTAGTAGAAGAAATAGCCCCAAAAAACAATTCAGAAGAACAAGAAAAAATCCTAACTTCTACAAGTTCAGAGTCTAAAGTATTAGTAGAAGAAATAGCCCCAGAAAATAATAAACAAGAAGGAGAAAAACTCGTAACTCCTGTTAAATTTGAGTCAAAATCTTCCTCAGAACAAGTAGCAGAAGAAAAAGCAGATATTTATATTTCCCCCTACGGATTTGATATTCTACGACCTTCAGAAACAACAATAGCAGAAAAAGTTGAAACAGAAAACAAAGCAGATATTTACGTTTCCTCAAATGGAACCGATATTCAAACTATCAGTAACCAATCTTTAAACGAAGAAAATGTAAATACTCTCTTGGTTGGTGCAAAAGGAAATAATAGTAATGCAGGAGCAAAAGAATCACCTTACCGCAGTTTAACCTATGCCATTGAACAAGCTCAAAAAATCCAAGCTGGAGATGTTCAAAAAACAGTAGTAATTCAAATGGAATCAGGCACTTATTCAACCAATAGTGGAGAAATTGGTGAGATTAGTATTCCAGCAGGAATTACCATCAAAGGACGAGGTGAAAATACAATTATATTAGCAAGTGTAAACATGACATCCAATGCTTCCCTAGAGAATCTACAAATTAAAAATAATCCGTTGACAATTAACAGCCAAAATGCAGAAGATGTTAGTGTTAGTGTCAAAGGAATAACTATATATTCAGGCGGTATAACCATTAATCAATCATCACCTAATTTATCTGACATCAAGATTGTAGAATCTAATCAAACATTGAATATTTCGGGGGGAAATCCAACAATCAAGAATCTTCAAGTAGCCAATAATTATACAAATAATCAAGGAATAGTTGAGATCCAACCAGGTTCTTCTCCTATACTTGAAAATGTCATAATTGAGAATAATAATTTAGGAATTTCTAACGCAGGAAACCTATCAATCCAAAATCTAGAAATTGTAGGCAATAATTTAGGAATAATAAACAATGGTGAAATGACTATCACCAATTTAAAAGCAAGTGGTAATAAATATGGTGCGATTTGCAATCAAGGGACTATGTTTATACAAGGATCAAGTTTTGACAATACACCACCAAAAACCTTAGAAAACTGTCCCAGTCTTAATCAAGAACCACCAATAACAGTACCAGACATTGCAGGTAATATTGAAGGAGTAATAATTAATTAGTCAAATCTTAATTAGGATAATGGTAGGGGCGGGTTTAGACACAAACTCTCGAACAAAAGAATAATCTTTATATCAAAACCCGCCCCATTTGCTGTTACCAGTGTTCACTAATAACTGAATAACTCCGCCTCATTTCCTAAAATTTTAATTTCTCCAACAGTTCAATTAATTGTTTTTTAACCGACTCATGAGTATATTCATCATCAGGATGAGCAGGTTGTCCAGGACTTTGAAAAAAAGGGCGCTCGCCATACATTTGACCCCATTTAAAATCAACTTGTTTAACCAAATCATATAATAATTCTTGGTTATTAATAATTCTTTCCAACATTTCAACTAAAGCAAGCAAAGGTTCATTTAAATTTTTACTAACTCCTGCTTTATCTTGCTTTACCAAATTTTGTAAAACTGCTTGTAAAGCACCCTCTGGATCAACAAGATTTTGCGCAATAAAACCATTAATTTCAGTTGTAGCTTGTAAAAGTTTAGGAACAGGAGATTCACCTTTTAAAAAATTACCTCCCTCACGAGCGATCGCCTCAGCTACCGAAAACTGTCGCCCCGACATAATATCTCGTTGAATCTGAAGATTTTCTTCTTGCTCTTTATCTGATGTCATAGTAAAAATTTAGAACGTGAACGTATTTTTTTGTTCAGGTAAACACTTAAAAATCAGCTAATTTCAGACAATAAAATCACTGATATACCTGGTATTTTCTCAAAGTTTTTATCATTAGTTATAAAACTTGAACATTGATTTAATCTTGCTGTTGCTGCATGGATAGCATCAGGCATTTTAAGCTTAATACTAGCCCGCAATTTAGCCGCTTCAATCAAAATTTCACTACTAATGGGAATAACTGCTAAACTTGCCCTATTGCAAATTGCTTGTTTATAGATTTCCTCTTGTTGTAAATCTTGATTTTGGAGGGGTTTAATTAAAGCTTCTGCGAGAGAAAGTTCACTGGTAAATGCCATTAAATTACCCAGATCAATTTGTTGGAATAGTTCAGTTAAATTATCCCTAAAAGGTGGATATCCTTCTAAAGCATAAATCCAGATATTTGTGTCAAGATAAACTTTATATCCAGAAATTACATTTAAGATTCCCATGAATCTCTTTCCTGACGAATAAACCGATCAACTTCTTCTGGAGTAGCAAAATTACTTTTTGTACTACCAATAAAGCTAGTTAAAGACTTTAACGATTTATCAAAGGGAGACTCTACCAGTACAATTACTTCTACAGTTGCACCCTCTTGAAGTCGATCTGACTTGATTTCCACAACTCCACCAGGTTTTACTATTGCTTTTTGCTTAAGTCCATTGACCATAATTATTCACCGAGATTATCAGATAATTTAATTGTAGTTGAGAAATTTATAGAACCAATTTGAGATTTTTATCTCAACCTGCGCAGACAGGTTTTGTCTAGGTAGCCATAGATTTCAACCTATGGCTAGTACTATGGCTATTAACTTTTCACAATGGGTCCAAAATCAGCTAAAACACGAGCATGATTACGAAGTAAACCAAGTAAATTAAGTCGATTGCGTTTAATCTCAGGATTTTGATCCATAACTAACACACTTTCAGGTCCATCAAAAAAGTTACTCACAGTAGGAGCAATTTTAGTTAAACCATTCAGCAGTACTTGATAATTGCTTTCTGCTTGTGCAGCTTCAGTTTGGGGCACTAACTCTATTAGTGCATCATAAAAAGCTTGTTCTGATGTTTTCTCAAACAATTTTGGCTCAACTACTGTACTGGGGTCAAGTTGTTGAAAATCTAAATCACCTTGTGCTGCAAGACGAGTAGAACGGTTGACAGTTTCGTAAATACTATCAAGCTGCTGGTTATTGCGGATTTGTTGGAGGAAAAGAGCGCGATCGCGTACATCCAATAAATCTTTCAAAGCTCTTTGAATATATTCGGGGTCATTCTCTCCTAAAACCGCATTCACCAAATCATAATCTATGTTCAATTCATCTTGCAGTAAAGTGCGGATCCGTTGGAGAAAAAACTCTTGTAAAGCAGGTAGAGGTGAATCTTTTTCAGAATGGGCACTAAGAAAATCTTTTGCTCCCTGTTGCAATAACTGAGCCAAATTTATGCCTAAATTCCCATGCCAGGTAATATTAATTATGCCATTGGCAGCCCGTCGGAGAGCAAAAGGATCCGCCGAACCTGTAGGTATCATTCCCAAACCAAAAATACTGATTAAAGTATCAAGGCGATCGGCCAAACCCACCACTTGACCAGTTATAGAAGTAGGCATTAAATCATCAGCACCCCTAGGTAAATAATGCTCAAAAATACCTTTAGCCACTATTTCCTTTTCCTTACTCACCAGGGCATATTTTTCCCCCATCACCCCTTGAAGTTCGGGAAACTCATACACCATCTGGGTCACTAAATCAGCTTTACACAACAGAGCAGTACTTTCTACATCATTGCGTTGTTCTTCATCAAGTTCTAATTGCTCACATAGAAGCTGAGTAATTTCTAAAATCCGATCCACCTTATCCCGCATGGAACCTAAATCTTCTTGGAAGATAATATTTTCGAGTTGGGGGAGATAACATTCAAGATGGTCATCACAGTCAGCTTGATAGAAAAATTGAGCATCTGCTAACCTTGCGCGAATTACTCGCTCATTACCTGCAGCGATAATTGCCGATTTATTTGGATCGCCATTACCGATGGTAATAAAGTTGGGCAGGAGTTTATCATTTTGCTTCACTGCAAAATAACGCTGGTGAGTCACCATTACTGTGGTGATTACTTCTGGGGGTAGATTTAAAAATTCTGGATCAAATTTACCAATTATTGCTGTTGGCCATTCCACCAGGTTGGTTACTTCTGCCAATAAACTGGGTAAAATTTCTGCTTTACCCCCTAATTTTTGAGCTGCAGTTTCTACCTGTTGTTGAATTTCCAGGCGGCGTTTTTCTCGGTCAACCTCTACAAAAGCTTTTTTTAAGCACTCTGAGTATTCTGTGGCTGTAGGAATTGATACTGGTTCTCGATGGAGGATACGATGTCCCAGGGAAAGGCGATCGCTTTTAATCACACTGGACCCATTTACCAGTTCTATTGGCAGGATCTCTTCATCTAATAATGCCACTAAAGTGCGAATGGGTCGAGGGAAACGTAATTCTCCATCTCCCCAGCGCATAAACCGCCTGCCTTCGAGTTCAGTGATCCATTTAGGCGCTAATTCTGTCAAAATTGCTGTAATTTCCCGTCCTGGTATTTGTTTTTGGATAAAAACAAATTCTCCTTTTTCTGTATCGCGAATTTCTAAATCTTCTATTTTTGCCCCCTGTTTTTTCACAAAACCAAACGCGGCCTTGGTGGGTTTACCATCTTTAAAAGCTGTGGAAACAGGCGGACCTTTGATTAAATCTTCTCGATCTCCTTGTTTTACTGGGAGTCCCTTAATTAGTACCCCCAAACGACGGGGAGTACCATAGTATTCAATTGCCTCAAAGGTTAAAAATTGCTCTTGAAGGCTTGCGGGAATACGTTGTTGCCATTGGGCGATCGCCCCATCCACAAAATCTGCGGGTAATTCTTCTGTACCAACTTCTAATAAAAATGAAACCATAGGAACCCTAAATTAAAGACTCTTTGTAATCATATCTTGCTTGCTTAACTTCTTAAAAGCTTTAGATTTTTCAAAGTCAACAAGGTCAATCATCCTACTACCGTAGTCAATTAATCAAAATAATTTACACATGATAATTAATGTAACGTATAGTGGGCATTGCTTATCATAAATATGGTGTTTTTGGATAAATCCTGCTCAAATATAAAGCTATTTTCTTAAGTTTTACTATAGGTTTTTCTCCGAGCTATGGGCATACTAATACCTTTGATTTTCTCAATAACTTTAACAAATTCTTTATATTTTCAACTATGGGGAGATAGGTATTAAACTTTCAAGCTCTAATTTAATATTTTTGAATTTATTTATTTACAAAAACGATCCCCTTGAGAATGACAACCTCGAAGAAGAGGACAAAAAGCACGCTCTGTCTTTCCCTCTTACGAAGATAGCAGAAGTATGGGAGTTATTTAAAGTTTCCATCCAGATCTACTATTCTTTTTGGATTGCAAAACATAACTTTCCAACTACGGGAGGGTTATTTTCCTTTGTCATTAATTCTAATGTTTGCAATTTTAACAGTCTCAAAAAGCTTAAAATATTATGGGTTTTTGAGCCATCATTCTCATTTTCCCTTGTATTCCAGTCCCACTCACTCCACCACTCTGGTTCTGGTAAATCTTTTATCATTACATTTACTTCAAAGTTGTAAATTTGTCCATTGGTTAAATTTTGACCATTAATGTTTGTGCTATAACTTAGGTTATTATTTTCAGGATTTATTTCCCATTTGTTCACTTCTATTCCGTTAGAAAAAGAGGAGTTTTGAGGTTGTTGAGTAAATTGTGTCTTTTCGACAATACTAACTTGGTTTTCTGTACTCAAACTGTTTTCATCTATTCCTAAACTAAACTCTGGTTGAGAAAAACCAATAGAATAGGTAATTGTTAAGGGATTATCTTTTATTTTTCTTTCTATGATTTTAAGCAGATCATAGTTTTGTTTTGGTGGATTATTTGGCGAGTTCATGATTAAATTTGAGCCTTCATATAATCTGCCAACTCTGGTAATGGCTGAGGGAGTATCGGGTAAGTTTTGTTCTTCAGGTAAGCTAATTACTTCAGTTATTATGTTATCTGGGGAAAATAATAATAATTTGCTAGCTGCTGTTAACTCTGGTGCTAAAGAAGCTAAACGGTTGAAATAGTATTTGATGTCTTCTTTTGTGCCAATAAATAAAACATAAAATGGTCGATAAGTATCAATTTCTCCATTGGTGGTGCTGTAATAGAAATTGATTGCATCATTTTGGGGAGAATAAACTTTACCTTCAAATTGGCTTTTTATTGCCCAAATTCCTACTGCATATTTTCTGTTGTTATTATAGTAATGCTGCTTGATAGCTTCGCTGAGTAAATCTATATCTCCATCATTTTGTTCTAAATCAGTTACAACAACTATAAGTTGATTTTCAGTAGTAGGTGTAATAGCACTGTTTATTTGACTTGATACAGCAGGGAATTTTGAATTAGTTCCATCGTAAAATTCTGGTAGTTGAGCTTGGCGATAGTCTGAGCGACTTATGGGTTTATCCTGACCAAGGCGATGGTACTCGATGGTGCTACCTCCTTCTTGGGGGTCGATCGCATTATTTAGCGCTTCTATAGTTTGAATATAATTACTTGTATCTTTCTTGACATATCCTAACATTGAACCACTACCATCTACATAAAGATCAATGTTTTGATTTTCTGATTTTAATTCTGTGGTTGTATTAATCACTGGCAAGTTGCAATTTAGCTCAATTCTAGATTTGGTACAGGAAACCAACAGGAGAGAGCTTGCAGTTAGTACTAGAATTATTTTAATTTTTACCATTGGTTATTTTTTTTAGCTATTATTACAAAATATAGATTAACATGGTTATTGTTGAGTAACTAAAAATTTATGCAGGGGCAAATTATTCGGATTATTATAATTTCCATAGTTGGATTACTGCTGATGATGGTTCTCCAACCTTTCATCTATGATCAGGGGTTTATTGCGGTAGATAGTGATTGGTCAGACATTAACAATTATTATACAACTGCTGCAATCGTTGTATTTGCTGCGTCAGTGGCTGCTACCATAATCTGGTGCGTTTTGGGAGTGGTAGTGCCATACGAGATAGATAAAGTGTTGCAATACCAGTTAGTTTGGTGGTTGCTGTTATTATTGCCTATCCTTGGTATTGGGGTAGGGTTGTTTATTTTGAATATCCCATTAGACAATCAAGATGTTACTTTAAACATTTCAGCCACAATTTTGTTTTTCTTTAATGGGGTAATCTGGTTATATTGGTTGCCTACGGCGACAAGTTCACTAGGAAAATTTAGAAATTTACCTCCTGGAGCAAATTTGATAAATAATATTTTTGGGGGATAGAAGATGACACTATATGTAATTGGTATTGGTGGGACAGGAGCTAAGTGTGTAGAAGCGATCGCTCATTTAACGGCGGTGGGTTTATTACCATCAAACTCCATTGAAATCTTATTTGTAGATCCAGATCAAACTAATGGCAGTTTGGACAGAACAAAAAAAACGCTGGACATATATCAAAAATGTCAGAGTTTAATTCAAAGTAACCAGGAACAGTGTCCCTGGATGTCAAGGGAAATTAAAGTAAACCCAGTGTGGTCACCTTTTCAAAATCAAGAGCAGCAACAACTGAAGTCATTTTTCAACTATAACACCCTGAAACAACCAGAACTCGAAGGTTTAGCCAATTTATTTGATGTTCTCTATACCAAAGAAGAAGGAGAAGCTGAATTAGATGTAGGGTTTCGGGGAAAACCAGCCATAGGTTCAGTGATTATGACAGGTTTAGCGATAGCGATTAGGACGATTATGAGTAAAATTAGCTCAGAAGTAGGTGCAGGGGAGAAACCAAAAGTGTTGCTATGTGGTTCGATTTTTGGGGGAACAGGAGCTGCAGGACTACCTACTATTGGTCGTTTGATTGAAGATAAGCTTAAGCGTGAGGGTGTGCGCAGTAGTGTCCAAATAGGAGGTTTGTTTGTTCTCCCTTATTTTGGTTTTCAGTCAAACCTGAGTCAAAATGAAGTTCATGCTCGTTCAGAATTGTTTTTATTGAATACGGAAGCAGCACTACGTTACTATGCCAAGCGTTCAGAGCAGTACGATGCTATCTATTTACTGGGTAATCAACAATTGTCTCAGGTAGAGCAATTTAGTGTGGGGAAGGGGACACAAAAGAATAGACCTCATTTTATTGAACTGTATGCAGCACTTGCAGCAAGACATTTTTTGTTAAATGATCTGGGTCATGGAAGCGTGATAACAATTAGTCGCAAAAAAGGACCAAGTGACGACAAAAACGGAAAAGTAGATTGGGGTGATTTACCAGATAGAAGTGAGGTAAAACCTTTGCTAGTTCAAGCAGGAAGATTTGCCTATTGCTGGTTGTCTGATATTAAACCAGGGTTAGCTTATTGCCAGGAAGTAGGTGTGCCCCAATTTCAAAAAGCTGCTCCTTGGTTTACTAAGTTTTTTCAAGGTAAGGGACTATTTGCAAGGGGGAGAGGCTTACCAGATTTTAACGACATGAAAGAGCAAGAAGCAATTAAAGTAATTAGCGCGTGGTGTCAAGATTATTTGCGTTGGTTATCGGATATTCATCAGTGCAATAATGAGGATATAGAATTGTTTAAAGCCAATCATTTTAAAGAATTAAAAAAAGATAATTTTGCTGATTTGGTTTATGATGATGGACGTGACCAAAACTTTAAAAATCAAGATACTGTCTCAAACTTGAAAGTTAAACTAGATGAAGAAATAGAACCAAAAACTAAAATAACAGCGCCCAATGAAGGGGTGGTAGGTTTGGCAAAAGCAATTTATATGTTGAGTAAAATTTGAGCTTGGAAGGAGGAGTTGTAAATAACTGAAAACAAGATAACAAATAAGAATTTTTGAACCATAAAATCAAACAAAAAAAAGGAGAGAAAATCAGATGTCAAATTTATTATTAAGTACTTTAAAACCAGGGGCAGACATATCAGAAGGAACAGCAGGAACATGGAATATACAACAGAGAAAAGCATTTCAAGATTTGGCTACTAGCCTTCAGTATAATGCTCCAGGAGAAATGAAAAATGTCAGCGCAGTACCAACAATGTGGGCTCGGCCTCTAATTATGGAAACAGCATTGCATGAGAAAAATCATCCACTGCGTAAGCAAATGGTTAGTCAATGGCAAGGAATGTTAGCAGCGATCGCCCTGGCTGAAGTTTGGGGTTTTCCTCTAAAAGCACAATTGGTGGACTTAAACAATTATCAAGATAATAAGTTTGGCAAAGCTTTGTATGATTTAATGCCAAAAGAAAGGGTAAATTTGCTCTACACTCTTCAGAATACTAATAATCCTTGGTCAGAAATATATATATTTTTATGGAATGAGCAGCCAGTGGGAATGAGCACGCCAAGTACTTTAGTTTGCCCTTCGGAAACAGGTAATTGGAAAGGTTTACCTTGGTGGAATGAAAGGTTAGGAATGCTGGAAGAACCCCACAATAAACTAAATGAAAATGACAAACAAATGCTATGCCGTTGGTTAGAAAATATTAAAGACAATATCGGAAATTATGGGGGAAAACGGGATGGGATTGACAGAATTTTGAGGTTCATAGAATATTTTCAAACGAATTTAGGAGTAAATAAAAATAAAGCTCCATCCCTTTCTTTAAGTGATGAACCACAATTTTTTGGTGTAGCTTTAAATCGGGGAGCGCTGACGTTACTTAATAAACCTATCAAAATGCCCCCTCAACCTTCTAATGTAAAGTTGGTTAGAAGTAAAGAAAAAACGAGCAATGCGAAAGATTTAATTATTATTGATAAAAACATAACCCAACCGTGGGGAGTACCCGCCCAAACAGTTTGGGTACATGGAGGAAAAACTCTGGCATCTTTGAAGATTGAAGACTTAAGAAACGGTACAATAGTTTGGGAGGATGTAAGGTGGATTGAATCAAAGGATTTATTCTATGAGGAGTTTTATTTTATCGATCAAGAAAAGGCTTTACCTGGAGCAATTTTACCCCAGATTAAAGGAAGTTTGGTTTTTAATGGCGAGACAATTACTCCTTTACTGCCCATTAATAAAATTTTGCTGGACTATTTTACCCCAGAGGAATTAATTAAGTTAATAACTCTGGAGGCAATTCAAGATGGGGAAGGAAATAAAATCAGAGTAACTCTAGATTTGCCTTTAACTGGGATGAATAAGAATGATAATAAACCTCAGAACTTTCGCTTATACAAAGAATATTTGCTCAGAGAAGAAAATGCAATAAAATATTTGCCTGTTCTTCAATTATGGCCAAATTTCCGCGCCAATGAATGGAAAGAATATTATGGCTTTTATTATGATGGTGGACAAAGAAAAGAGACTTTTCAGGTAAGTTTTCCTAACCAGAGAGAGTTAAAAGAGTTTGAGGAAAAAGGAGGAAATTATCAATTAGTTCGTTTTGAAGAGTTTCCTAGTTATATTCTCTGTCAAGATAGTCACCACAATACCATAGCAGGGTTGATAATTCTCCCAACTCCAGTAAAAGAAACCCCTACAGGAAGTTGGAGCGTTGGGGTTGATTTTGGGACTTCTTTTACCAATGTGTATGTTAATAATGGTGAGATAGAATCTTTACCAATGGATAATTTACAACTAATGGTAACAGAAAGTGAAGGTGCAACAAGGTTACCCGTTTTATTTAGTTATTTTATCCCTGAAAAGTTTATTCCCGAAAAAAATCCCTTGCCCCTAGCCACTATTTTGACAACCCAGGGAAGCCCACAAAATAATCAACAAATGCGTTCAATTTTTGATGGAAGAATATCTGTTATAGGTATAGATATGTTAAATATTCAGAATGACTGGATTAAAACTAATCTTAAATGGGGACTAGATAATCTTCAATATAATCAAATATTTTTAAGAAATTTAGCCCTTTATATTAGCGCCCAAGCAGCCAAAAATGGGATTAGCAAAATTGACTGGTGCTTATCTTATCCCTCTGCTTTTTCTAACACAGATACAGCAATATATCACAAAGTTTGGGATGATATAAGTAAAGAATTGCAAGGAAAAACAGGCATTAACTATTCATGTCCGCTTCGCAATGATGTTAACCGTTTCCAGACAGAAAGTTTGGCTTTAGCTCAGTATTTTTCAGACTATGAGCGACAGAATTTTGTCAGTGCAGCTTGTATTGATATGGGAGGGGGAACATCCGATATATCTATCTGGGAAAATAATAACTTATGCTATCAATGTTCTATCCAATACGCAGGTCGAGATATATTTTCTCAATTCCTTTACTTGACACCTCAGTTCACAGAAAAATTGAAATTATTTGGGAATTCAAACATCAGAAATATTGATCGGTTTAACGCAGCAGTAGATATAGCATTAAGATACAAAAGCGAAGAAATCCTACAAAAAGACCGAGTATTCATGGGAAATGATCCAAATTTTCAAGGTCTAATTCAATTGATAGGATTAGGCGTAGCAGGGCTATATTATTATGTGGGGATGATCCTAAAAATACTTAATGAACAAAAGATTTACCAGAGCGGGGACATTCCTCCAGTATATTTAGGAGGAAATGGCTCTCGCTTTTTACACTGGCTAATGCCTACAGGGAAATTTGATCAATTTGCTGATGTAAATAAACTATTCAGCAGGATGTTGAGTTTGGGCTCTGGTTTTGAAGATATTCAACAAAAAACTGTTTTGAGTCAAAACCCAAAACATGAGGTGGCTTATGGTTTAGTGGTACAAGCTACTAATTTATCAGGAGCAAGAGGAAATACTAATCTAGAACCAATTGCAGGAGATAAATGTCAAGTAAGTTATGTAGAAGATAATCAAGCAAAAACTAAGGAAATAAAGAAAAGCGATCGCTTAGTTTTAGAAGGACAAGTGACAAACTTTGTTATTCCTGAAATTATCAGTTTAAAGCAATTTCTCTATGATTATCATATTGCTTTGAGAGAGTTAAAGATTCAAAACATTCAACCCATACAAAATTATCAGGTAGAACCTGTCCAAGATAATGATCAGGGCAGAAATAATCAAAATAGCCAATTGTGGAGAGATGTAAAAAGAAACATAACAAACACAACTAACCAGATAAGAGGAAATGCTCTTGATATGCGGGTAGAACCACCTTTTATTTTAGAGCTTAAATCTCTCCTAATTGTTTTGGGAGATAGATGGGCACAAGGCATGATGTTGGGGAATAATGGAATGAATTAGTTGCTCTGAACACCCCCCAATTTGGGGGGAAAAGAATGTTTTAAGTTCCCCATAATTGGGAAATTTAGGGGAAAAAAATATGATACCAACAAGTCATTCCATAATTCTGCAATGCCAAAGACATAAATAAAGAAGTTATAGTTACTAACTTAAACCAAACTTGGCTATGGTTAATAACCGTCTGGAAATAGATTTGCAGATTAATAGAATAAGGTTTAATGGTTATATAACAACAGTTTTATCCATTTTAGAGGAGTGTAATAGTGCCTAAATGTCCAATTTGCAATAATGAGAATGAATATGATGAAAAGATAAATGAGCGATGTTCTCGTTGTGGTTGGGATTTATCTTTTTATTTTAAAAGAGAATCTTTCAAGGATAAAGTTACATCATTTCTAGGAGGAGAAGGAGAGGTATTTTTAAAGTCGGCGGAAACTTGGGCAATATGGAGCTGGAAAGAATTACAAAAGCTAAATTCTGAATTAAAGAATTCAAAAGAAACCCAAGAAAAAATACAAATAAAATTAGAGCAACAAAGTGAGCTAGAAAAGAAGGTTAAAGAACTAGAAAACAGGTTAGATGAGGTGTTAAATGACGCAAAAGAAAAACAATTACTTTTACTTTTGGAAGAGAAAATAGAAGAGAAAATAGCAGAAAAACTCTCTCAAGTTAATGTTAACACAACTGTTTCTGAACCAAGGGCGGCGATCTGTTATAGCGATACAGAAGAGAGTATTTTTATCCAAAAAGAAGCAAGTTTAGTTGAGATTTATAACGATAATTATAATTTATTATCAAATTGTGCGACAATAGTCAAAGTAACTGATGAAAGTGTCCATGAAATTGTCTCAGGAGTACCAGAAAAAATTGTTTTTAAGCAAGGAAAAGGACAATATTGGGTAATTTTATGGAAAGATGACAAGCAATATCTAGTTCCCAACCCAAACCTCGTAATTAATGAACATAGTTTAAGAACATTAGAATTTTTGTTTGAATTTGTCAACTATCCGAAAAAAGAATCTAGAAATATTCAACTGCTTGAACCTGCAGAAGTATATCAGAGAGACGATGAATGGGAGCTAAGGGTAAAAGGAGAAATTAATTTTAAGTAAGGTACAAGATAATGGTTACTAAAATGGTTAGGTTTTTCGCTATTTTATTGCTGATTTTCGGTTTAATAATGGGAGGTTCTTTAATTGCTCAAGATGATATTCTAGTCTTTAATACTCAGTCTGTTATTGCTCAAACATCACCTACAAGGGATAATTATTCAGTTGAGGAGCTAAAAACAAATTGGGCGAATGTTAAGACAGATTATGATGAATTTAAAACTAAACTTAATGAGTTTGTTACTGAACTTGAGCAGAAACAATTAACCAACCAAGAATCTGCACAAGACATACAAATAGATGATTCATTAATATTAAATACACAAACTGCTTTAACTGATTTTCAAACATCATTAACAACTTTTGAGGTAAAATTAAACAATTCATCATTAGAACAGAAAACCGATTTCACAACAGAAGTTAAAAAAATTCAAGATAATATATATCAGCTTCAAGAATTTTTACTAACACCAGCGAAAAACTTATTGACAATTGAAGAAGTTAAAACACTCCAAAATAAGTTAAAAGGATTGAATGTTGGGGACAATATTCAATCAGTAGATGGACATTTTGGAGAAAATACTGTCAATGCTCTTAAAAAATGGGTTGATGATTATAAAATAAAGGGGATTAAGGATAGTATTAATAAAATTGACGTAATTGAGCAGGAAAGAAAATCAAACAATTCAGAAAATGGTGATGATTTATCAGAAGAAACAGATGAAAATCAGTATCATATCTTGAAAAAAATAGGAATATTCTTATTGGTAGGGTTAGTAGTATTTTGTCTGGTTTTAGTTTTATTAATTTTATTAAGATTAATGGTAAAAAGCAGAAATGAGCTTAAAAAGAAGATTTCGACTCTAGAAAAATCTGTAGATAACCTCACAAAAGACAACAAAGATATCAAAAAGCAAAACCTAGAGATCAAAGAACAACTTAAAAACATGCAAACCAAATTTAAGGAATTAAAAAATAATCAGCAGAACCAAGTATATCAACCTCAAAATCTGCCGACTTCAAGTTATGAAAATTCAAGCTACCATTGCAATACTACACTGATAACTAATCAGGAACCAAGTCCATCTTTAAACCCCTTGAGCAACATTTCAGGTGATATAAAAATAACAGAACCAAGTCCAAAGGTTTATGAAGTTCCAAAACAGGGAGAACAAATAAAAGTCAATTTGACTCAAGAGACTATTAACCAAGGTGTTTCAGGAATCATAAATTCTGTGGTTCTCGAACCAGATAGAAAAGGATATTATCTTATTATCGAACACAGCTTAAGTTATGATTATTTGGATCTTGTTCCCAATGCAAAGCTTAACCCTCAAAATTTAGGTATAATAAAAAAAACCAACCTTTTTGAGTGTCACGGAAATCTAGATAATCCAACAAAATTTAATGTAACAATACTAGCTAAAGTACGCTCTATTACCCCAGGACAAAAATGGGAATTGATTGAACCAGGAAAGTTGTATTGTTCTTAAATTAATCGGAAGGAACTATTCAAAATATGCTTTTTTTCATTTGTTTGTCAAAACTGTAGGGATAAGAAAATGGAAGAGAAAAAGGGAACAGACAATAGAAACAAAACTCTTAGGTTTTTTGAGTTTTTTTGATTGTTAATTATCTTTAACATATATGAACTTTGAATGGGATGAAGAGAAAAATAAAATTAATATTCGTAAACATGGTTTTGACTTTGTTGATGCTTGGGAAATTTTTGAAAACCCAATGCTTACTTATTTTGATACAAGAGAAAATTATGGCGAAGCTCGTTATATTGGAATTGGTTTTTTGCGACAACATATAGTAGTCATTGTCTTTACTGAACGAGATAATAACACAATTAGAATAATTTCTTTACGCAAGGCACTTAAACATGAACGAAAAAAATTTGAACAAAACCTCACAAACTAATTGGGAATTTATTGAGAAAATGACAGATGAAATGATTGACACCTCTGATATTCCCCCATTGGATGAAGAATTTTTTACTAAGGCAAAACTGCGATTACCAAAACAAAAAGTATCAGTTACTATCAATATTGATGCTGAAGTATTAGAATGGTTTAAAGCACAGGGAGATGAGTTTCAAAGTAGAATTAATGCTGCATTGCGGATTTATGCTGAAGCTCATAAATAAACAGAGTTTTTAGTTATTTGCTACAAAACTTTACACCAAACTAAAAATTATTTACCAGTTACAATAGATAATGTGGAAATTTGACGCTCAACCTACTAATAACTAATAATTAATATGGTCATAACTCAAGTCAAGTCAGAAAACAAACAACTACAATATCAAGTTACTTGGGAAAAACTGCCAGAAAACTATCTTTTACCCGATGATCCAGTGGAAAATACCAGTCAGCCTCTTTTAGCCGCCGCTTTACGAGAAAATTTAGAATTAATCGGGTTTTTGAAGCCTCAAAACCTAGTAGCTTCTAATCATGGGATTTGTGCTACGGTAAATGGTAAAACTGTGGTGAAAGCGCCCGATTGGTTTTATGTTCCGAGAGTGCTACCACTTGAACCGCCAAGAGCGCGTCGCAGTTATACCCCTAGTATTGAGGGAGAGTTTCCTGCCATTGTGATGGAATTTTTATCAGAAAATGATTGTGATGAATATTCTTCTCGCCCTTATTATCCCTATGGGAAACTCTGGTTTTATGAAAGAATTTTGCGTGTTCCTCTTTATATTATTTTTGAGCCAGAACAAGGCACACTAGAGGTGCGAAAATTAGAAGCAGAAAGCTATAAAATGCAGCAGTTAGATGAAAATCAACGCTACTGGGTTGAGTGCTTGAATCTGTATCTCGGTGTGTGGTATGGGACTAAAGGCGATCGCACTGGGTTTTGGTTACGTTGGTGGGACTCAAATGGTAATTTATTACTTTGGGGAGCAGAAAGTTTAGCACTTGAACGTCAACGAGCTGAACAAGAACGTCAACGAGCTGAAAAATTAGCAGCATATCTGCGTTCTCAAGGAATTAATCCAGAAGAACTCAGTTAAACAATTACAAATTTGGGGCGTTTTGGCTACTCCTAACGCCCCAAATTTAGTAATGTTACTTGTCAAAAGTTTTACCCTAAGAAGATGGAAGATAATCAGCAAAATTGGGAAAAAATAAGTGAGAGGTTTTCCCATTTAGAAAAGAAAATTGAGGAAATAATAGAGCAAAAACATCCAAAATTAGGAGTAGAGATAACTGGAGGATTAAACAATGAAAAGATAAAAAGCATTGATATTTCCAAAGACCATTTAGTTAAGATTTATAACGAAGTCCCGCAAATTTTCTCAGAATATGCACACCCAGTATCCCTAACACCAGACACTTATCGAGAAAAAACTGGGGGAGAAATTTACCTAGAGTCAGCTCCAAATGGTAAATATTGGCTAATTGTTACAGAGTTTGGTAAAAAGGTAAACTACTGGATAGTACCCAATGGCAATATCAAACTTAAAATCCATCGACTTTTAAGTATTAAAAAGTTATTTAACTTTGAAGGAGAAGAACCAAACTCAACCAGTGAGTTGATTTTAGAAAAACCAGCAGAAGTCTCTATTTTACCATCAGGGGAGAAGTGGAAATTACAGGAAAAAGGAAAAATTTATATTGGTTTTTTGTCAGAAAAAATCAAGGAAGAAAATAACCAAGCATCTCAAATAAAAGAGCTACTAGGGATAATGAAAGAAAGCTTGCAAAAAAATCAAGAAATGAAAAAACAAATAGAAAATAGCTTGCAAGCACAAAAAGAGAATCACTCTCAAATCCAATATATTTTGTGGGAAGTTAACTCATTAAAAACCCAATTAGAAACAATAGAAAATCAATTAACAGAACAGAAAAAAGCAGCAGTTTATGACCAGAGTCATTTAAATTTTAGGAAAAAAGAAGAAAAAGAAAAAAATCTAGTAAAATTGTATCAAGACAATTATATTTTTTTATTAGAGATAGCACAAACCATAGAATTAACTACAGAAAGTTTGGTAAATATTTTTGTAGAAATGCCAGGAAAAATTCTATTTCAAGAAAATAAAAAAGGTAAATTTTTAGTGATTTTCTGGGAAGATGGAAGACAATATTTAGTTCCTGTAGCCAAACTGTTAATTAATGATTCAAAAATTGTCAAGCAACTGTCAGCTTTATTTGAAATTATCAACTATCAGGAAGGAAAATCTAAAAGTTTTCAACTGGTTGAACCAGGAGAAGTATATCAGAGAGAAATGGAATGGGAATTGAAAACAAAAGGAAAAATTAAGTTTGATTGAGTGCAGAATAATGGTTATTAAAGTTATTATAGCAGTGCTTGGGTTGGTTAGGACATTATGGCGGTCATTTCGACTGCGCTCAATGACCTTACTGTGTCCTAACCAACCTTCTCGTTACTATAAAATAGTGAGGTTGTTCGCTCTTTTTTTACTTATTTTCGGTTTAGTAGTCGGAGGTTTTCTAACCATTCAAAATGGTATTTTGGTTTTTAATACTCAGTCTGTTATTGCTCAAACATCAGATACAGAAGAACTAAAAAAAAGCTGGTTGCAGGTTAAAGACGATTATAATAATTTTAAGACCAAACTTGAGAAGTTTATTAATGAACTTGACCAGAAAAAATTACAAAACGATGAACCATCACAAGCCATATATTTATCGCGTAATTTAATTACCAAAATAGCTTTAAATGACTTAATAAAATCATTAACAACTTTTGAGGAAGAATTAAATAGCTCATCATTAAAAGAGAAAAATAATTTAAGTTCAGAGCTAGAAAATATCAAAAATAAGCTTAATCATCTTGAAAATATCTTATTAAAACCAACAGAAAATGAATTGACAGTTGAGGAAGTTGTTGAAATACAAAAAGGTTTGACAAGCTGGGGAATTGACAATATTATAGTAGATGGACATTTTGGAGAAAATACTTTCAATGCTATTAAACAATGGCTTTATAATTACAAAATTAAGGAAATTGAAGATAGCATTAACATTATTGAACATAACCTGGGTTTGAAAATAGCTTCAATCTGGCAATTTCTAGGATTTTTCTTGTGGATTTCAGCTCTTGTTTTCTGTTTCTTAATTGTCTTCAGTATTTTAAAGGTAAAATTATTGAAGATGCTGCGAAAAAAATATCAAAAACCAAGTCCCACAACTCAATCAAATAATAACAGAGAAGAAACAGATGAATTAAATAAACTTAAAAGCTATATTAATGTTCTTGTAAGAGATGTTAATGAACTAAAAACAAAAAACCAAGAGCTAGAAAAAGAATTACAGAAAATCAAGCCAGCGGAAACAAATAAAAAACAGGGAATAGAGGTTATTGGAGGGTTAGACAATCAACAGATAAAAACTCTTGATATTTCCCAAGAAGAGTTAATTAAAATTTATAATGATGTACCTAAAATCTTCTTAGAATATGCACACCCAGTATCCCTAACATCAGATACCTATCGAGAAAAAACTGAGGGAGAAATTTACCTAGAGTCAACCCCAAATGGTAAATATTGGCTAATTGCTACAGAGTCGGATAAAAAGTTAAAATACTGGTTAGTACCCAATGGAAATATAAAGATAAAACTCCATAGACTCAAGAGTATTCAAAAGTTATTTAAATTTGAGGGTAAAACACCCAAATCAACCAGTGAGTTTATCTTAGAAGAACTAGCAATGCTTTCTATTTTACCATCAGGGGAGCAATGGAAATTAGAAAAGATAGGTGTACTTTCTCTTCAGGAGAAAAACCCGCTCAATCAAACTGAATCAAATTACAACAGAGAAGAAATAGTTAACTCTAAGTTAAGTGAACTTGAAAATCAGCTTAATTTATTCCAAAAAGAAAACCAAAATATTAAAAGAGAAAACCAAGAGCTTCACAGAGAAATTGAAGATATAAAACATCAAATTAAACAATTACAACAAATAAATCACCAAAGCAAAAGTTTAACAAAAACTAAACAACTAAATGCTAAAGTTAATGAAACTCCAAAATTAGAAGAAAAAATCAAAGTTGGTTTTACTGTAGAAACTATTGAAAACGCTTTTGCAGGAAATATAAATGCAGTGGTTCTCGAAAAAAATGAAAGAGGGAAATTTACCATCATCAAAAACAACCCCAGTTATGATTATTTGGAGCTGGCTTTTAATACAAAGCTTCACTTTACAGATTTAGATATAATAAAAAAAACCAATCTTTTTGAATGTAGCGGGAATTCAGAAAATCCAATAAGATTTATTAAAGCACCTAAAGTACGTTCTATTAAATCAGGACAAACATGGGAATTGATTGAACCAGGAGAGTTATATTTTGATTAAATGAATATATTTACTTACATTAAATATTGCTGCACCAATCCCATCAACCATCATATTTTCGTTCAATCTGGAAAATTGTGACAAACATAAACAACAAGAAAAAAAGCGTTGTCTTCCCAAGAAAAAGTTACTCAAGAAAGAAAAAAAGAGAACAAATGGTCCCTAGGTAAGCCCAATTGATTGCAGATTTTTTTCAAAAAATTTTACTACAAAAAATTATATATTTGCTTTATTTTTTTTTCAAAATATCTAGGTGTAAACAAGTAATTTTTGAAAACAAAAAAAAATATACTGGCGTAATTTGTTAATGGATAAATAATATTTGAAGCAGCATAGGTAGTCATACCAAATCCGTTTTATAAATGAGTTTTTAATTTCTTGTTTGATTTCAAAAATAATAATTCATTATGTAGCCAAAATACTTCTTAATTTATTTAGAGTTTCAAAACTTTGATACTTAAAACAGTGAGCAGCTTATATAAGTAAAACTTATCATTGAGATAAGAAAATTTAGCTTAAAAACCCTTGACAAAACTTAAAAACTTGTCTAATATAGAAATTGTGATAAGCACATAGAAAACCTAATAGCAATCATAAAAACATGACCACAACTTTACAGCAACGCGAAAGCGCTTCCCTATGGGAACAGTTCTGTCAGTGGATCACCAGCACCGAAAACCGTCTTTATATCGGTTGGTTCGGCGTATTAATGATCCCAACCCTCTTAACTGCAACCATCTGCTACATCATCGCATTTATCGCAGCTCCTCCAGTAGATATCGACGGAATCCGTGAGCCTGTAGCTGGTTCTTTATTGTACGGAAACAACATCATCTCAGGTGCTGTTGTACCTTCTTCCAATGCGATCGGTCTTCACTTCTACCCTATCTGGGAAGCAGCATCTTTAGATGAGTGGCTATACAACGGTGGTCCTTACCAGCTCGTAATCTTCCACTTCCTTATTGGCGTATTCTGCTACATGGGACGTGAATGGGAATTGAGCTACCGTTTAGGAATGCGTCCTTGGATTTGCGTAGCTTACAGTGCTCCTGTAGCTGCAGCTTCCGCAGTATTCTTAATCTACCCAATCGGTCAAGGTTCTTTCTCCGATGGTATGCCTTTGGGTATCTCTGGAACATTCAACTTCATGATTGTGTTCCAAGCAGAGCACAACATCTTAATGCACCCCTTCCACATGTTGGGAGTAGCTGGTGTATTCGGTGGATCTCTCTTCAGCGCAATGCACGGTTCTCTAGTTACCAGCTCTTTGGTACGTGAAACCACCGAAGTAGAATCACAGAACTATGGTTATAAGTTCGGTCAAGAAGAAGAAACCTACAACATCGTAGCTGCACACGGTTACTTTGGTCGTTTAATCTTCCAATACGCCTCTTTTAACAACAGTCGTTCTTTACATTTCTTCTTAGGTGCATGGCCTGTAGTAGGTATCTGGTTCACCGCTTTAGGTGTATCCACCATGGCATTTAACTTAAACGGTTTCAACTTCAACCAGTCTATCCTTGATTCACAAGGTCGTGTAGTAAACACCTGGGCTGATATCTTAAACCGCGCTAACTTAGGTTTTGAAGTAATGCACGAGCGCAACGCTCACAACTTCCCCTTAGACTTAGCAGCAGGTGAAGCAGCACCAGTAGCTTTAACCGCTCCTTCTATCAACGGGTAATAGTTGAATAAATAATAAATAAAAAAACGCTCTCCTTCGGGGGGCGTTTTTTTGTGTTTTAAGCAAGATGCTAATATTGTTTTAGCTAGTGCCAAGAAATTCAAAACCAGAAAAAATCAAATCAATTAGTGTTTTTGAACCCAAATTAATTACCAAGTTCGATTTATGGTATAGTTATTCACCTACTAAAAACCTAGACAATGCTAGACACCTACTTCCTCGGTGAATAAGTAGGATTTTTACTAACCCGTCCCTAGTCCTACTCGTAAAGAAGGGAAGTGTTCCGTCCATATCACATGGGTGAGGATACCCTCTGGGACTTTCATTACTAGAGAAAGTCGAACTTTTGTTAAAGTTCCATTACGCTTCCCTTTAATCCATCTGGTTTTTGGGTAGTATGGGGTTCCAAATCCTTAAAAACCATTATACCCTAATTTCTCTTAATTTACAAACTATAAATATGTTTTTTCCTGGACATTTGTCTAGGAAAGTCCCCAAGTGTCTAGGAAAATGACCTCAAGCCAAAGCAGACCGAACACTCGCTTAGGAAGGCGATCGCTTTTTTGATACAAAACTTAAAATTAGTCATTAGTCATTAGTCATTGGTCATTGGTCACTGGTCATTGGTTACTGCTGATGGCAACCGCGCATTTTCTTAGACTTTGATGGACATTAGTGGTCAAATGTCTAAGAATAAGAAAATATGAGAACAAAAGAATTTGGCAAACAATTTGACGACTCCGCAAAAAACAGTGTTAAACTAAAGAAAACCAGTCCAATGTTACTAATGGTTAAGAAACACGGCGCACAAATCGGAATAGAGGCAAAACTCCCCTATCATCCAGTTTTGGATGTGATAGGTGAGCTTTATGAATCTATGCGCCGTATTGCTATTAATTGGTTGCAGCATGGTTTAACCGAAACTGAAGTAGAAAAAAAACTACAAAAACAATTTAATATTCAATGGGCGTATGCAGATAGTATGGCAACTGAAGCTAAACAAACTTATGACCAGCTAAAAACAGCTAAACAAAATAATATTACTGCACTTAAAGAAAGAATTAAAGCTAAAGAAAAAAATAGTAAAAATATTCTAAAGTCTCTTGAAAAACAATTTAAAAAAGGGTTTACAAATTTTCAAGAGAAAGATAAGTTTCAAAATAAGCTATTAGGATTAAAGCAAAAAGTACTCAAATTAAATAGATTAAAAAAAGATTTTAAAAAGCTAGATTCTAGTGAACGACTACATATTTGTTTTGGTAGTAAAAAGCTATTTAAGGCACAATATCATTTAGAGAAAAATAGTTACGATAACCATGAACAGTGGTTAATAGATTGGCGCAAGAAACGCTCGGGAAGATTCTATTGTGTAGGTAAGAGTCAGAAGGGTGGGGGGACTATGATAAAGATATCCCCACTTGATGATAATGGAACCTATCAGGTAAAAATCCAGATACCACGCCCATTGCAAGCAGAATATGGAAAAGAACTAATTTTATCTTTTTCTCTTTCTGATAGGGATGGGCGTTACAGAAAATCTAATCTAGATTATGCAATCTTATCCTTAAAACCTATAACCACCCAGATTTTCAGAAGAGAGTATAAAAATGATAATTGGTATATTCATTTAACAACTTATGTTCAGGAAATACCAACAATTCACAGCAGGAAAAATGGGTGTATTGGCTTAGATTTTAACAAAGATAATATTTCAGCAGCCTATGTAAAACCAGATGGAAATATAGGATACATAGAAGAATTTGACTTTAAATGGCTTGGATTGACTACAGGTCAGCGTCAAGCATTGATGCGAGATGTTGTATTAAAAATTGTTAATTTAGCAGAAAAATTTAATTGTGCAATAGCTATTGAATCTTTAGATTTTTCCAAGAAAAAGGCGAAGATGAGTGAAGAAAGTGCTTTATATAATGAAATGCTTTCTAACCTAAGTACAGCTTTATTTAGAACCAGTTTAGAATCCCGTTGCCTACGCTATGGTGTTGAATTAATCAAAGTAAATCCCGCTTTTACATCTATTATTGGAATGATTAAATTCATGGCAAAATATGGATTAAATAGCGGTACAAGCGCGGGTACAGCTATAGCTAGACGCGCATTAAAGTTAACAGAAAAAATACCACAATGCTTGTTAAAACCAGAGGATTGCAACAAGCATTCTTGGACTTCTTGGAGTAAAGTTGCGAGATATATCAAGCTTCATTATATAAAAAGAAGTCAACTTTTTCAATGGACGAAAGCCCTAGAGGGTATCCTAACGTTACTAGATAACACGGAACATTTCCCTTCTATGCAAGTAAACATTGAAATGGGTGAGCGAAAAAAATCCTACTTATTCACCGAAGAAGTAGGTTTTTAGGCAGATGTCCACGTTTGTCTAAGAAAATAGTAGGTG
>Ga0209594_1000105_pt1 | contig 64752 bp, 60 predicted proteins | sample AshMeaCrysSpring_FD_184126 | JGI IMG/M metagenome (GOLD analysis project Ga0209594, IMG submission 184126) | Groundwater microbial communities from Big Spring, Nevada to study Microbial Dark Matter (Phase II) - Ash Meadows Crystal Spring... | ecosystem: Environmental > Aquatic > Deep subsurface...
AGTGGGGTGTGGGGTGTAGGAGCAAAGAAATTCAGTTCATCAACTTTCTTCTTTTGATGATCCCTCATGATCCGGACTTGATCTGAATTCTACATCCTCATTATACGTTAAGTATTCAAGCGGATTTCATATTAAATCTCAACGCCGAATTAGTGGTATTAAGTGCCTGTCAAACCGGAAAAGGTGATATTACAGGAGATGGAGTTGTGGGGTTATCCCGTTTCTTTATTTCGGCAGGAACCCCGAGTATTTTATATGAAATCATTTAATATTTGCGTGCATTTAATCAGAAGACATCCCCCCTTGATCCCCCCTTGAAAAAAGGGGGCGAGAGACGAGAAGATTAATCTGTAGCATCACTTTCCGTATTTCATATTAGCCTCGTTGTGCGTTGTGGGATGTCAACGATCATTCAACGGCGATGTTAATGCAAGAATTTTATCGTCAACTGCAACAAAATTCAGACAAAGCCACCGCCTTGCGTCAAGCCATGTTGGTGACCATGGAAGAATATCCTCAACCGGAATTTTGGGCAGCATTTATGTTAATTGGAGAAGCCCAGTAACTGTTGAGAAAGGGTTTGACTGACAATTTTATTTCCTAATACACTCAAATGAATATGATCTCGATATAAAGTTTCCGGATGGGGGGTTTGATTAAATAAAGGTAAAAAGTCAATAAACGTGATATTTTGTTCCTGAGTGAATGTAGTTAACCGTTGTCGTGCTTTAATTTCATAATCCCGTGAACCCGGTTCGCCAATTTCTCGCAGTAACGGAGTCATCGCCAGTAAAAATTGAGCATGGGTGGACAGTACTTGCTGTTGAATTTTAGCAATCTGATCTAAATTAAATCCAACCGGATCTTTAATTTGCTCTGGCGGTTGAGGGGGTTCCGGCACTGGGGAAGCTGAACCCAGGTAACGGGTTATGACTTCCCACAAGGCAAGCGGAGGCTTGTGGTCGGGATAATTGCGATCGCGTCCGACAATCAAAGGATTCGGGACTTTAGAAAACAAATCATCAGTGTTAATCACCAATACAACTATCTGGGCTTTAAACGTCCCATATTTTTGTAAATAAGCCCGTTGATTGGGTGGCCCCCAAGAATTCGCCGACATATTCAGGACTTCTACAGATTGATTGTCTGTGGTTAATTGCTGCTGAATTTGTACCGAGAGAATATCGGCTTGATCCGTCCACCATCCCCCGTTGACAATAGAATCTCCTAATAAGAGGATGCGTAACGTAGCGTCAGCCGGTTCTGGGGTAATCTCTGGACTTCGCATGGAATGACGGTTAATTTCAATCCAGTTGCCAAACCGTCGGGTTTTCTGGGAAGGGGCCAATAGATAGCCAATCTCTGGGTCAGAGAGATAAATCAAAGGATGACCAAATCCTGTAATTCGTCGCAAGGCAACCTCAAGGATCGCAATTCCTAGGGCAATTCCAGCCAAAATGATCAGTGCTATTTTCACAACTTTCCCCCTACCCAATAGATTTAAATTACAAATTGACCTGCTTTATTGATAGACTGAGTGATGGCAACTTTGACACTCCCTGCTCATTCTAAGGGGAGGTGTGTCAAGTGGAATAGACTCTTGAATGCATAACCTCTCAAACTGAGTCGAGTTTGAGGAAAAAAGCCGGTGATCTCTTGGTGGTTGTAGGTAAATCTGTGGACTTGTATCAAATCTTTAAAACACATAATCCGATTATCGGTGTTGTACATCTATTACCCTTACCCACCTCTCCGCGTTGGGGAGGAGATCTCAAAGCTATTATTAATCGGGCTGAACAGGAAGCCACAGCCTTAGCTTCGGGCGGTGTGAATGGGATTATCGTTGAAAACTTTTTTGATGCACCCTTTGCCAAAGATCGGGTCGATCCAGCCGTGATCAGTGCCATGACATTAATTGTGCATCGGTTGATGAACTTAATCACCTTACCCATTGGGATTAATGTCCTGCGAAATGACACTCAGGCATCCTTGGCGATCGCTGCTTGTGTGGGAGCACAATTTATTCGAGTCAACGTCCTCAATGGCGTAATGGCAACGGATCAGGGGATTATTGAGGGGAATGCTCATCAGCTTTTACGCTATCGCCGAGAATTGGGAAGTGATATCAAAATTTTAGCGGATGTCTTAGTCAAACACGCCCACCCCATTGGGAATATCAACTTAAGTAATGCGATCGAAGATACGATTAAACGAGCCTTAGCAGACGGGATCATTTTGTCGGGCTGGAAAACAGGTCATCCTCCCAGTTTACAGGATTTAGAGGTTGCCAGAATCGCTGCCGGAAACACGCCCCTTTTTGTGGGTAGTGGGGCTAACTATGATAATATCCACAAAATGATGTCTATGGCAGATGGGGTGATTGTTTCTAGCTCCCTCAAACGACATGGCAGAATTGATCAACCCATTGATCCCAGCCGAGTCAGTCAGTTTGTTGAAGCCACTCATCGCAGTTTATCTAAACAGACTCAGATGGGAAATTGGGATTTAGGAACGGACAAAAAATAGAATTTGATTCTATTTAGCGACTGATAAAGTGTGCCCAAACATTACCGTCTGGCCCTGCAACTTTATCTAAGTAATTGTAAGAATATAAGAGTCGTTTGCCCTCTGTGTTAGCGTAGTCAGTATAGGCATCCCCCCAAGGATCGTGAACCAGATAGCCTTGATGGTTGTAGCCAATTAATGTGACGATATGACCCGATGGGGTGAAATCTCCAGCTAAAATAACAGGACGACGATTGATTAATTCTTCTTTGACTTCTGACCATTTTCGTGTAGTACTAAAACTGGTTTTAAAGCCATAGGCTTGGATTAAGGCTGACAACACATTATGATCCGTTTGCGACCCTGACCCAGCATAATTAAAGCACCATTCTAACAGTTCATCCTCCAATTGTCTGCCCAAGCGAGAACGAACTCCATAATAAAATAACGCCATGGCAATGGATGTAACATTGCAGGTTGACCAAGAAAAACGAGGATTATCCCGTTGAGAAAAATAGGGAATTCCTAACTCTAGATGGGGAGGAATGGGTTCAAACGGTTTTCCAGCTTGTTGAAATTCTACCTTGTCTTGAACTACATAACCCGTATTACCAAAATTGGGTAATTTTTCAGTTAGGGTGACTTTAATATGACCGTCAATAATTTCATAACTGTTAATGCCATAAACCTGTCCTTTCGATAAAGTTGCTTTTTCTAAAAGACTTAATTGACTGCTTTCTTTCAGGACTTTTTTAATGACGGTTTCTTGTTTTACCGTCATCGTAATCGCATCTGGATTATAGGGAATTTCTTTGCCATCTCGCACTAAACGAACGTGTTGCCAGTATAAATATCCAACCTGACCAAATCCAGGAATAGGCTCTGCTAAAGTAACCCGAAAATGCCCTTGAGTACAGGCATATCCCCGAATTAAGAATGTTTTTCCTAATGAAATTTTGGTAAATTGGTCAGAGTTTAAGCCAGAACTATCAATAGGTTTTTTTTTAATTAATGTTGTTTGAGTTACCCAAATTTTAGCATTGATTTCTGTATCTGGAATTTGATCAACATTAAAATGCAGGACTTCTTCACCTTGACGAAATCGGACGTGTCGGGTATACACATAACCGAAAGAACCAATCGGCGGAATACTCTCTTCCAGTAATACTTTTAGATGACCATCTACCCAGCCATATCTCAAAACGTTAAACCTTTGACCCGCTTTGAGAACGGTTTTTTGTTCCGTATTGAGGGCAGTTGAATCAACAGGAATACTTTTAAATAATGTCTCCGTTGTGATATCGAGTTGAAATTTTTGTTCAACCCTTATGGGATTTTTACTGACTGTCATATTGAAAATCTACTCGCAATAGTTGGACACTTTATGATCTCTTGATTTTAGACACAGATCATTTGATGCAGGTTCACTGAAGCGATGTCTAAGGATTATCTTAACTTCCTCGGTTACCGTTGAGAATGACATGAAATCATTCACCCGCCTCAGCGATGCTGATTACTGCTTCAATTAAGGATGATAGGTTGGCAACCGAATAAAAAGTTGGTCAATCAAAATCTGATCCAGGCAAATATAATTCAGCATGATTCTACATCCGAGGGTTATTTCCCAAAGTAAATACCAATATCCTATCTGAGGTTCATTTTGATCGTCCAAGGAGTGAGATACCCTATACCTCATTACCTGCAAGACTATCTCACTTTTATTGTGTATCCTGACCCAAAAAGTAAAATTTAGTCACCCATTCCCTAACCCCATCCTATCTAACGTTGAGCATAGGGTATCCACTCACATATTATTTAGATGAAGCCACAAACTATCATTGATAACTTTTTAGGCAAATTGGCACTTACAACGAGACTAACTCCATTAATTTATAGTTTTAGTTAGTTTTTGTATTTGAGAATTTAAGGGATATGAGTTCAACCGTACTGTCAAGCAATACAATTCAAGGAACTGAAGGGGATGACCTGCTTCAAGGGACTACAGACTCCGATGTAATCTTTGGTGAAAATGGCAATGATACGCTTCAGGGGAAGCAGGGTAATGATGAGCTTTATGGGGGCAACGATAACGATCTCCTGCGGGGAGGAGCAGATAATGACTTTCTCGTCGGTGGAGAAGGTAGTGATATTTTGCTGGGCGGAAAGGGTAGCGATCGCATCCTAGGGGGTGAATTTACTACTTTCAGTCCTTCACCTTTTCCTCCTGAAACTCCTCCCAATGAGCAAATAGATATTCTCATCGGTGGTCAGGATGCAGATACATTTGTCTTGAGTACCTTTGGTGCTGCTGACGAACCCATTCAACCCTATATCGGAACAAGTTTTGCTATTATTGCTGATTTTAATCGCTCCGAGGGAGATCAAATCGAATTGCTTGGTTCTTCTGCTAACAATGACTACATTTTCAATGAAACTCTCATCGGTACGGAAATCTCATTGGGGCAAGATCTGATTGCAATTGTTGTCAATGCGGAGATTGATCCGATGACGGATGTTTCCTTTGTTAGTCAGTTTGGTATCTAATCCCAATTAACCCAGTTTCAAGAGTTAGGAGGGAGAGAATCATCCTGCTGAAGTTGAGTAATTGTTTCCTCAACAAATTCTAGGGGTAAATCTAGCAATTGGGCAATGGTTTCTGCATTTAACCCATAAGTTACCATACGCGCAATAGCATCTCGCTTCCCTTGGCGTTCACCTTATTCTCGCCCTTCTTTTAGTCCTTCTTGTTTAACTTCCTAATAAAATCGGGTTGGTTTGAGTTTACTTAAACTTAACTTGGCGGCAATTTTCTCACGGATTTTTTGGTGGGGAAGTTTATAGATAATAATAGTTTCAATCCGATTAATTAAATCTTGTTGAACTCCGGCATCAGTGAGTCTTTGTCTGGCTTGGGCAGAGAGAGCGATCGCCAACCTCCAATGATTTGATCACGCAGGGTTTCAAACTATAGAAAATACAATTAAAGCTAATGCAACGTTCACATAAAATGCCCTCTAAAAAGCCGCCCTCAGTTAACTGAATGGACGGCTGTCAAATCTTTAAAAAAAGCAAATTAAGAAAAAGTAAGCTAGCTCATTTTAGCTAAGATATCCTGAGCGTGAGTAGCGGTTTTAACGTTTTCATCCACAGCGTCAATCATACCTTCGCCATTGATAATGTAAGTGACTCGTTTAGAATAGCCACCCCCGTCAACATCATAAGCTTTGGTAATGGCTCCATCAGCGTCTGCCAACAAAGTAAACGGTAAACCATACTTTTCTTTAAATGCCTTGTGAGAGGCTTCGTCATCCATGCTGACACCCAAGACAACCATATCTTTGCCTTGGTAGTCTGCGTAGCTATCCCGAAAACCTTGGGCTTCTTTGGTGCAGCCTGGGGTATCGTCTTTGGGATAGAAATATAACACAACGATTTTGCCAGCGAAGTCCGACAGAGAAACCGTGTTCCCTGCGTCATCTTTGGTGGTAAATTCTGGGGCTTTTGTACCAGCCGATAAAGCCATAGTCAGTTCTCCTCAAGTAGACGGATAGACTTCAAGTTTTCTTAACAAAACTTATTGTAAAGGATTTTCACCAATCTGGGGATCAAATTGTGAGGAAAGCATTACATAATTATCAAGTTTTACGACGTTTTTTGAAGAAAAAGACTTTTTTTGTATTCTGGAATACAGATTTTTATATAATTTTTTTACAAACACTCAATCCTCATTGGGTTCCTATTAGAGTTTAATGGAAGTATCATGATGAAACTCAATCTACATCCTCACCCTAACAACATTAGCCCTCAATCTGCTATTATTTCCGGATTATCCTGTTCCATTGCCCCTGAACCGGGTAGTTGGGTTCATCTCTGGGAACGACCCAATCCTTACAGTGATGACGAAGCATTACTCCTGTGTCCCATCTCGGAAGATGAATGGGCTGCTTGGGTTGCAGGACATGGAGAAATCACGCTGCATCGAGAACAATTTTTCTCAATTTCTTAAGTGATTTGTAATCAGATGAAACTTGCACATACTAAAAAACAGTTTTTTATCATGAGTCATTAGAGTGGAATATTACCCTCTTGACTTCTGTTAGCTACGCCCTATTCTTGCCTGCTGACTACGGGTTGATGTTGCATGTTCCAGTGATGCATTTCCATAATAATCGGTTTCAGGGTTTCTCCCAAAGCCGTTAATGAATATTCAACACGGGGTGGCACTTCTGCATACACTTCTCGATGAATAATGCCATCTGCTTCAAGTTCCCTTAACTGTTGAGTTAATACTTTCTGAGTGATTCCGGTTAAAGATTTTTGCAGTTGATTAAATCGCTTCATTCCTGCAAATAATTCTCGCAAAATTAAAACTTTCCATCGTCCTGTAATCATCTGTAAAGTTTCCTGTGCCGGACAAGTTGCTTTTTCCGGATTAATCGGTGAATTAGACATAGTAACTTTGAGGATACTACCTGACTTCAAAGTGCGTACTTCTCATTTTACTAGGAGTAGAACTAAAGTAAAGGTATGACATCAAAATCTTAAATATTAGGAGAAATAGGGAATGATTAATGTGAGAAAATCAGCCAGTAGAGGACGAGCCAATTTGGGCTGGCTAGATAGCCATCATACCTTTTCTTTTAGTCAATATTATGACCCTAACTATATGGGATTTAGGGCATTGCGAGTGATTAATGAAGATCGAGTCAGTCCAGGGGTAGGGTTTGACACCCATGGTCATCGGGATATGGAAATTATCACTTATGTGCTAGAAGGGGCGCTAGAACATAAAGATAGCATTGGGACTGGCTCAATTATTCGTCCGGGTGAAGTCCAACGCATGAGTGCTGGCACTGGCATTCTTCACAGTGAATTTAATCATTCCAGCAGCCATTCGGTTCACCTGTTGCAAATTTGGTTATTGCCTCAAACTAAAGGCTTAACCCCTAGTTATGAACAACAACAAACAAACCTCAAGCAAACCCCAGGACAACTTAAGTTAATTGCCTCCCCGTTAGGGGGAGAAGGAACCCTAAAAGTGCATCAGGATGTAAATTTATATGCCGCCGTCTTGTCAAAGGGCGATCGCATCCGTCATACTTTTAATACAGATCGTCAAGGCTGGTTACAAGTTGCCCGTGGTCAAGTCATCCTGAATCAAATCCCCCTACAAGCTGGAGACGGAGCCGCTATCAGTCATGAATCTGAGGTCGTATTAACAGCAACCCAGGATACAGAAATTCTGTTGTTTGATTTAGCATAACTTGTTATTGGTTATTCGTTGTTGGTCATTCGTGGAGAAGATAGGGTGACTGGGAACCACGCTGGGGGCAAGCTCTGTTCCCTCTAACAATGAACAACGAATAACGAATAACCCATGACAAATAACAAATGACTCATTCAAACGTGACCGTTTCCCCGTAAACTCATAGAATATTGTAAAGATGTTGTAACCTGTCTCCGTTTTATCCTGAATTAACTGATATCGCTATGGCTATTGGCTATCTTGCCCTGGTGCTTCATGCCCATCTCCCTTTTGTTCGACATCCTGAAAGTGACTACGTTTTAGAAGAAGAATGGTTGTTTGAAGCCATTATCGAGACCTATGTCCCGCTTATCAGAATGTTTGAGGGTTTAAAGCGAGATGGGGTAGAGTTTAAAATGACCATGAGTCTGACACCACCGTTGGTGTCGATGCTGCGTGATCCCTTGCTGCAAGAACGGTTTGAACACCATCTCAACCAACTGCAAGAACTCACAGAACAAGAAATTGAACGTCACCGCAAAGATGATCATCTGCGTTATCTAGCTGAACACTATTACAAAGAATGTGAAACGGTTCGAGAAACCTGGACTCAGTATCAAGCTGACTTAATTGCTGCCTTTAAACAATTCCAAGATAGCAATAACCTGGAAATTATTACTTGTGGGGCGACTCATGGGTATTTTCCGTTAATGGAAATGTATCCAGAAGCAGTTTGGGCACAAATTAAGGTGGCTTGTGAACATTACGAAGAAAACTTTGGTCGTCCCCCTAAAGGCATCTGGTTGCCAGAATGTGGCTACTATAATGGCGTAGAAAGGATGCTGGCTGATGCTGGGTTACGTTACTTCCTCAGTGATGGTCATGGTGTTCTCTACGCCCGTCCTCGGCCCCGGTTTGGCACCTATGCGCCATTATTTACTGAAACCGGAGTGGCGGTGTTTGCGCGAGACCATGAGTCCTCTCAGCAGGTGTGGTCTTCTGAACTGGGTTATCCCGGTTCACCAGAATATCGAGAATTTTACAAAGACTTAGGCTGGGAAGCCGAATATGAGTATATTAAGCCCTATATTATGCCGGATGGTCAGCGGAAAAATACAGGCATTAAATATTATAAGATTACAGGTCGAGGCTTAGGGCTGAGCGATAAAGAACTTTATGACCCTTATTGGGCGAAGGAAAAAGCTTCAGAACACGCGGGCAACTTCATGTTCAACCGAGAACAGCAAGTGGAGCATCTCTACAATATTATGCAGCAACCTCCCATTATTGTGTCTCCTTACGATGCGGAGTTGTTTGGTCACTGGTGGTATGAGGGGCCGTGGTTCTTAGATTTCTTATTCCGTAAAACGTGGTTTGACCAAGATATTTATGCCATGACCCATCTGGCAGACTATTTACAACAACATACCACCCATCAAGTTAGCAAACCCGCCCAGTCCAGTTGGGGCTACAAAGGCTTTCATGAATATTGGCTCAATCATACCAATAGTTGGATTTATCCCCATCTGCATAAAGCTGTAGAACGGATGACAAAAATGGCCTGTCGGCAAGCGGTTGATGAGTTGGAACGTCGCGCCCTCAACCAAGCAGCGCGGGAACTCTTACTCGCTCAATCTTCTGACTGGGCTTTTATTATGAGTACAGGAACAATGGTTCCTTATGCGGTTCGACGCACCCGTTCCCATCTCATGCGGTTCAATAAAATCTATGAAGATCTTAAAATCGGCAAAATTGACTCCGGATGGTTAGAAAAGGTCGAAGCCATTGATAACATTTTCCCCAATATCGATTATCAGGTTTACCGACCCATGACATTACGAGATAACTAGGGGGTATCGTCATTTGTCATTTGTTGTTTGTCTTTCATAGATACATCTCGCGATCAGATCTTATTTCAAAAGCAACCCAGTTTGAAAACCTCAGGTTGGTTTGCTGAGTTTGGCTTTATTTCTATCTAATATCATGTCCGGCTGAACACTATACACATCTTCTGGAAGTCGGGAGTCGGGAGTGGGGTGTAGGATCAAAGAAATTCAGTTCATTAACTTTCTTTTTTTGATGATCACTAATGATCCGGACTTGATATAATGACCAATAACTAACGACCAATGACGAATAACCCCTTGTCGTTCAAATGAGTGATCACTCAAAAAAGTGACAGTAAAATAATGATCATTCTTCTAAATTAATCCGGAGCGAGTTGATAGATAAAAGCAAATAAAAGTAAGTTATGCAACTCTTTTATAAGTGCCATCTATCTGTAAAATATTTAATTTAGGAGAAAACAATGACTGCACTCGAAGTTGTTCAAGCATCTCAAAAACCTCAATCTGTTGCTCAAGTTTCTGAATTTTCTTTATCTCAACTTGAGTCTAAAAAGCAAGAGCTGATTCAAGAAATCACAAATTACAAGCAAAAAACACAACAAGACTTGAATTTTTCTCGTAAAATCAACCGCTGGTCAATTGGATTGGGATTGGCTTTATCAACTGCTTGTACCATTTCAACCACTTATGAAGATGCCCAAGATTTAACCTTAATTTTAGGAACATTATCTGTTACTTTTCATAGTTGGATTGCTTCAGTCCCCATGAGTAAAAAAACAGCTTTATATGAACGGATCTTGGTCAAAACAGATAATTTACGCAGCGATTTACAATTTCAAGCAGAAGATCTGGCTGACTTAGAAGCGATTCGAGATGAATTTAAAGCGTTAAAAGTTGAAATGATTGAAGAAAATCCTCAGCAACAACTCCCTAATAAACTTCATCCTGTACCTAAAGCTAGTGCATCATCTGTGTAATCTGGGTTATCATTTGAGGCTGGGATGGATCGGGAGGTGGGGAGAAACCTTTCATCACTCACGACTTCTGTGAGGGCAAGGTCAGGGCGAAGTGACCTTGCCCCTACTGCTGACTGCTGATATCCCACGACGCGCAGTTGGGACAGGGGGCAGGCTGCCATCCTCTAATCACCCATGGGTTGAATCCAACGGTTTTGTAGGGCAATATTCACCACAATGGCTGCCCCGGCAAAGAGGATCAGATTTTCTGTGATCGCGATCGCCATATTAACCCCGAATTGAAAGTTGAGTAATTGATCTTCGACAGTTGCCAGTCCTCGAATCAGTCCAAAGGCAAAAACCGCCCCGGTCTGCAATTGCAAGTTCTGATCAGTCCGAATTACATAACGGTAAGTCACCCCAAACAGAAAGCCACTCAAGAAGGCAATCCCAGCTTTGATCGCAAACTGTACCAGGGAGACAGAAAGGGGTTCAATCATTAATCCATGAATTCCCCACACAACAGTAAAGGTTACACCTGTTCCCAAAGCAGCGATTACTCCTGCTTTGAGGGATTCTAAACGTTCTACTGTGGTCAAGCTAGAGTCTGGGTTCACTTTTGAAGATATGATAAGGGATGAAACAATTTTGCAATACACTCTCAATTACAAAACGATGGATATTCTCTCACTCGGTTGGGTCGCTGAATTAGTCCTGTTTACGTTCTCCATCTCCATGGTGGTTTGGGGACGTAACGGGTTCTAAAAACGTTTGTCATTCGTTATTTGTCATTTGTTCTGAGGGGGAGTCATCGCTAAACAGTAACAGTTTGGAAAAGATCTTTTCTGTTTCCCTCGCCTGGTTGGCAGTGAGCTTCTGTTACCGATTCTCTCAAACAACTCACAACAAATAACGAATGACTTATCACTCTCCTGCTTCTCGCATCACGGAAGCGCCAGCATAAGCCTCATTCCAGAGTTTCACTAACAGATGTTCAGTGCGATCGCTTAAACGGGTGACAAACACGCCGTTTTCTTCATCCGGATCAACAGTGATCCAGGTTCCAGCTAAACTGACTTCTGAAGTTTCCTCATCGGCGACACACAAAGCAATCATTTCTGCTTCTGCGGCTTGAATAGCATCTTCAAGTAGGGATAAGCCGGGTAAGTTTCGAGGCAGTAGAAACGTTGCAGAACTGGGTTCAACCACAATGGTTTGACCCACACGCATCGCTAACATGACTCGCAGCGAGACGAGTTGTTCTGGAGTTTGAGCCAGGTGCTCTAAATAAGTGGCTGTTTCAGTGTAGGTTAACTTTAACATGGACAATTAGTCCCCTTGCACTGTTGGTAGTAATTGTTTAACGCCCGTTCAAGATGCAATCGGATCGATCAGTCGCTTCTATTGATGGACTTATCGATATCATCCAAATTTATACAATTTTGAACGGGAAAGGATTAGAGTTGTTGTTCACGCCAAAATTGTTCAGCGAAGGCAACAACAGGATGCATCGGTGCTTTGGGTTGAGTCAACAAGGTCATCCGCGCTTCTTCTGGTGTTCGACTGCCTTTCAAAGCGTTACATCGTCCGCAAGCGGCAACCACGTTATCCCAAGTATGACGACCCCCACGCGATCGCGGTAGCACATGGTCAATGGTTAGGTGTTTTGGACTGCCACAGTATTGACATTTATGATGATCTCGGCGCAAAATCTCTCGTCGGTTTACTGGGGGAACTTTCCACAGTCTTTCATAACTGGTCATCGTCAGCCGAATTTGTTCAGGAACGTGTAAAATCACACTGGGAGAACGCACCAGCAAACCGGAAGTGGTTTGAGCTTTTAACGGTTCAGCTTTGCCTGTCACCAGCAAGGCGATCGCCCGTTTAATATTAATACGGCTCATGGGCAGGTAATTTTGAGAGAATACGACCACGGATTGCTTAAAGATGTCGGTTGTGCTGGTCACGATTTTCCTCCACTGCTAAAGCTGTTGATTCAGATCACTACAAACCCCCGCCTCGGAAATTCAGCAAGCGGGGGCAAAGAACATGAATATTTCTTCTTTCCTAAACAGGTACAGGGTGATCAAAGCTGTACCTCCCGCCTTGGCGAATGAATCTTAAATTGTTCTGGAATGATCCGATTGAAATGACCTTGGGTTTGATGTTCTAATCTTAACTGTGCCATATCAATTCCATCACAAACCGCCACATTGCCTCCATATTTTTCCAGGGTTGCGATCAATTCCCAGGAGAAAGCCAGCCAACCTTCTGAGCCGTTAGCACTTAAGGAATCATAATAACGGGGAAAATCACAGGACACAGGAAAGCAGTACCTCCAAGAGTGTCATTTTGAATCTAGCTTTATTTATACTACACTAAGTATTACGACACTGTCTACCCTTTTAGGAGGAAAAAAATGTATACATTACCCCGAACTTCAACCACAGAGATGGAAGTCACCAGCATTCGCCTCGAACGCGAACTTAAGGATAGACTCAAAAGCCTTGCCAAAAACAAAGGATATCAAGCCCTGATTCGAGATATTTTATGGAATTATGTTCAACAAAAATCTGGAGATTACCGCCCTCAATTTTCTCGCGATGATATTCGAGCCAGTTTTACCGCCACCGCACAGCAGGAGGAACAATGTGCCTTAACTGGCAAGATCATTCATCCTAACGAACCGATGTTACTGGGACTGACCATTCATGGTGATCTCGTCCCCCTTGGATTAGATAGTTTAAACGAAGATTAACCGCTCTGTTCAACCTACCCAAAACTACCTAAATCTAGACTGAACTGGACAAAGGTAGTTTTGGTGTTAACTTCCTGTTTCTTCACAGCCTGAGAATGACTTCTAATACCTACACCCCACACCCTACACCCTATTCTTTAACAAATAGGACGCTGTCCTGGCTTGACGGCGTGGATATATTCACTCCCAGAGTGGGGCCATCCTCGACGATAAGCGGCTTCTCCGGGTTGTCCCCATCCCAGTTGCAGCAACATTTCCAGAAAGTTGGCTTTTTCCCACTTCCAAATACAAGCCCATTCGGTGCGTTGAGCAATAGCTTCTACAGCCCCAGAATCAATGGGTCGATGGTCTTTGCCGCCATTTAAACTGAGATACAAGTCCATTCCGGCGGTGACCGTTAACCAAAATGTCAACAGTTCAGCTTTAGCCGATTTTAAGGTTTCCATATCTTGAGGCAGGGCCATCAATTGATCATCAACTGCGGGATACTGGAGGCTGTGACTGCCGACAGTCATCTCTCGCCAAACGATCCCAGAAACCTGATGCTGAATTTGGTATTGGTGAACAGCCGTCTTAAAATCTTGGTAGGCGGTAAACTTCTGAATTCCTTCAGGTTTGAGAAAACAATCAATCACCGGATTCCCGACGGAGGGAGTGGCCAATAAATTGAGCCGTTCTCCCTGCAAACAGGCTTTGCGTTCATGATTTAAAATTTGGATCAATTCATCTGTGCTGTAGACTTTGGACATTGCCAGTGTCCTCTATTGTCCTGACTATCATTTTGATATATTTTAATCGGATTTTGACGGGTACGGGGATTGATTTGACAGTAGAATCCTGATTTATGGGGCGATCGCATCAGAATTCTCGCTATCAGCCACAAATGCGGCCTGCAAACCTCTCAATTTCTCGAAAAAACATCCCGTTACTACAGAAGTAGAGATAGAAGACTAATCAACAGTTAGTCTGGTTCTGATTTGGGTTCTCATGGCCGTTTTTGATAGACTTTTCTCTAGGAAGTTCATAGAAAACTGCTATGACTTATTGATCTCCGTTCAGTCCTCATCAAATAGGGCAGTCAAAAAGGTAGTGTTTAAGCGACCCGTAACACTTTCAATCGAACAGGAATTTGAATCACAAACTTTGTTCCTTTTCCAACTTCTGAATCACACAAGAGTTGACCACCGTGTTGTTTTATAATAATTTCATGGCTGATTGATAAGCCTAATCCTGTTCCTTTGCCCACGGCTTTTGTGGTAAAAAACGGATCAAATAATTTTGAGCGAATGCGTTCACTGATTCCGGGGCCATTATCAATAATTCTGATCGCTACCCAGTCGTGATTTAAAGCTTCTGTCTGAATTTCAATGTAAGGGGAATCGACTTGAATCTCTTGAGTTTCTTGAGTCGTCGTTTTTTCCTGTAGAGCATCAATAGCATTGCCAATAATATTCATAAATACTTGGTTAATCTGTCCCGAATAACATTCAACCTCCGGCAATTGTCCGTAACTTTTAATAATTTTAATGGGAGTAGACTTTGGCGTAGCTTGCAAGCGATGCTGAAGCAGCATCAGAGTACTATCTAAACCTTCGTGGAGATCGACCTGTTTAATCTCTGCTTCATCTAAACGAGAAAAGGTTCGCATTGATTTGACAATCTGACGAATTCGTTGAGTTCCCACACTCATGGATTGTAACAATTTTGTTAGATCCTCCATGAGAAATTCTAAATCAATTTCTTCAATCTGTTCTGCTATTTCTGGAACAGGATTAGGATAATATTTTTGATATAATCGAATCAATTTCAGCAAATCTTGAGCATATTCTTGAGCAGGCATAATATTACCATGTATAAAACTCACAGGATTATTAATTTCGTGAGCAATTCCTGCTGCCATCTGTCCTAAACTGGATAGTTTTTCTTGATTGACAAGCTGAGTTTGGGTTTTTTGTAATTCTTCTAAGGTTTGCTTTAATTCTTTTTCAGTCTTGCGACGCTGCTCAATTTCCTTTTTTAATTCATCAATTTTTTTATTCAGTAAAATGAAGTTACTGTTGGCTTCCGCTTTTTTTTCCAACCGCAGAAACAGTTGAGCAGGTGATTCAGTAGAGGCCGGTTGAACAACAGCCCCAACAGAACGACACACCACGCTTTCCCCATTAGCTGTCCGAATGGTTAAGGAGCCGAGCACCATTTTTCGACTTCTTGAACAACTCTGCAAATATTTCAGGATTGCTTCAGGTGAGTCCATGAGGAATGTATCAAGCCGTTGTCCTTGTAGCTCTTTACTCTTTAAGCCAAATAGGGAAGCAGCCAACTGATTTATAGCTAAAATCTCCCCCATTTGAGTAATTAGTAAAGAAGGCTCAGGTAAGACTCGTGCTAATTCGGTAAACTGTTCAGGAGTCATGGCCGATCCATTCTAACTGTCTTATGCTTTAAAGTATTCTCGACCTTCTGCTTCTTCCGCATCTTCCGTGAGTTCTAAATACACTACGACTCGGCAGCTTGAAGCTCCTGCTGCGATAGTTTCTTGCAGCTCAACTTTAGCATATCCTAGATTATTAGCTGTGATTGAACCAAAGACATTGGAGGTCATCATACAAATTGAAGGACGACCAATCACTTTTTCAGCAAACGGACAAACTCGGTTACCAAAAACGATTTTTTCATCGTCTTGTTCAATCACATAAAAGTCTCCTTGAATTCTTTTTTTCAAGTCTACTAAAACATCAATCACCTGTTCTTGGGATAAATTAGAAACTTTTAATGCAGATTTATAAGCATGGTTGATTTGGTCGCCCATCGTTTGACCGACAACACTAATAAATCCAGCCGCTTCTTCTATCCCTACAATTTCTTGTAAGGTGCCTGACAGTTCTCGAATTAAAGTTCGCAGAAAAACATCGCGCTCTAAGGGGATATCCAGTTGAGAGACTGGTGTTTGAATTTCTGTTGATGAAGTCATAATTGCAATTTCCTCTGAAGGTTTTTGAGTGAGAATCACAGATGCACTCTCGACAACTGCCAATGGATTAAGCGTAAGCCAGTTGAGATAATTTTTCCTTCACTTGCCAAACACCAGTTGTCTCATGCTTTTGGTAGTGGGGAAGATAATGCTCAACCCCATTGCCAACCATTTCCGAAATAGCTTGAATGAAGCGATCGCAGTCTTCAAACCTGTTGTATACTGCAAAGCTAGCACGGATAATACTGGGAATATTACGGGTAATCCCCTGTTCCACTTCTTTAGCAATCTGTTGGTCTTGTTCATCAGAAATCTGTTTTAATTTCCGAATATACTCATAGGTACAGAACGCCCCTGCACGTACTCCAATGCCATAGTCTTGAGCCAGGATTTCTGCCACGAGGTAGCCATCAAATCCTTGAATATCAAACGGAATCACATGAGCTAGGGAATTTCCATGAACATGTAGTATAACACTTGGAATCCTTTGTAACTGTTCATAGGTATACTGAACCAAAGAATGTTCATAGGCTGCAATGTGTTCTCGTCCTAATGCCTCTAGAATTTGAATGGCTCGGGCGATGGCAATCACTCCCATGGAATTGGGTGTTCCGGGGTCATGTGCCCGCTCGGTGTAGAACCGCTTAATTTCTAAGTTTTTAGTAATGTAAGGTAAATTGCCTCCCCCAATTTGATAGGGATAATCCGCATCAAAAAAGTCTTTTGGCCCCACTAATACTCCGGTTCCATAAGGAGCATACATTTTATGCCCAGAAAATGCCACAAAATCCAAATGACGGGGGTCATCATCGGGTAATAAATTTACTCGTTCATGCTGAATCAGTTGACATAAATCAGCAAGTATTTTTGCCCCATAACGATGGGCTAAAACGGCAATGTCATGAATAGGAGGCTTATATCCTGTAATGGTGGACGCTCCGGTAATCGTGAGTAACTTAATTCGTTCTGCTGGAGGGTGATGTTGATGGTGTTGTAGGATGTTTTCAATGACTGCTAAATCAATGGTTCCATCCGGTTGAGTCCGATATTGAATCACCTCGTTGTGGGTCAGCCAAGGCAATAAATTAGAGGAATGTTCAATATCAGAAACTAAAATTTTACCCGGTCGTTTTGCCCAGAGGGCAGCCATTTGATTGATGGCTCCTGTGGTATTTTGAGCAAAAATCACATAATTTTGCGAAGAAGCCCCAACAAATTGACGGATAATCTCTCGACTCACATCATATTGTTGTGTGGAAATTCGAGATTTTTGTCCAGAACCTCGGTGTACACTGCCATAGGCATCTAGCATCTGGTCAATATATTGTTTGACTTCTGCTAAGGGTGTGGTTGTGGCAGCGTTATCTAAGTTGACATACTGAATACAATCTCCAAAACGATTTTTAACAGTAAAGTTTAGTGCTTCCCGGCAAAAAAGCGGCTTGACATTTTCGTGCCAAAATTGACTATTTTGTTGGATTGTATTTTCTTTATTACTCATCATCGTCAATATTTTGAATCTTCATGTTAGGGATAAATTAAGGTAAAAACAAGGGATATTTCGATTGTTGCGCTTTTTTTGAATAGAAGTTGATCGGGGGGTAAGGGCGAGGGTAACAAAAAGACCATCGTGATATAGTGTCTTTATTGTCTTTAATCTTTATTATGATTGATGAAAATAAAAATGTCATTCGTATCGATACGGAAATTTATTGAATAGCAAAGGATTGAATTCGTTAAATATACGGATAAATTCTACTTTTTTAAATAAAAATTAATAATTAGATTGTTAAGTGCAGTTATAAATTAAGTAAAATCACTGAATCTCATAAAAATGGTTTATAAAGCTTATGTAAAAAGAGAATAAAATATATTAAGTTAATGTTAATAGTAAATAAAATAAAGAATACAATATATAAAGTTATAACCGCTTAAGAAGTGGCAGGTAATGACTGTACAGAAATTGCTTCTTCATAATCTTTTTCACTAATTTCTTTAACTGTGGAAGGAATAAATACCGTGAACTCTGAGCCAATATTGGGTTCACTTTTAACTAAAATTCTTCCCCCCATCATGTTACAAAAACGCTGACTAATGGACAGTCCTAATCCGGTGCCACCATACTTTCGAGTCGTAGAATTATCAGCTTGAGTAAACGGATCAAAAACTTTAGTTACCTGTTCTGGAGTCATGCCAATCCCTGTATCTAAAACACTGAAAATTACCCAGCTTTCTTCTTCATCCTGAAGATTATTGTGCTCCGTTTCAATGAGTTGATGGCAAGACTGGGACTGACCATTTTTAGGAATGGGTTCAATGGGATTGCTTCGCATGACTTTCAGAGTGACTAATCCTTTGTGGGTAAATTTGGCAGCATTACTTAGCAAATTTAATACAATTTGTTTAATTTTTGTGCGATCGCCGATCATCGAGCCTAAATTAGGGTCACAGGTAACTTCTAAGCGATTATTATTTTTTTGAGTCAGGGGTTGAACGATCGCTTGCACTTCATCAATCAAAATCGTTAAATCAAACACTTCTAAATAGAGAGACATCTCCCCAGATTCCAGTTTAGAAATATCTAAAATATCCTGAATCAGCGTTAATAAATGCATTCCAGAGGCTTTAATTTGCTGTAAGTCTGGGATAAATTCACGATAATTTAAGTCTTCTGCGTCCTCTGTCAACAAATCACTATAGCCAATAATTGCATTTAAAGGGGTACGTAATTCATGGCTCATACTGGCAAGAAATTCACTTTTGGCATGGTTGGCAGCCTCTGCGGCTTCTTTAGCTTGTTGCAGTTCAATTTGAGCCAGCTTACTTTCTGTAATATCCCGCACAATTGCCAGCACTTCATTATCGCCACTGACGACAATTCGAGCTTCAAAATGGAGCCGTCTTTCTTGTAAAAACAGTTCGTATTCAAAAATTTGAATTTGATGGGTTTTAAGTGCTTCTTCTAAATAGTGAATATACAGTTGTGCCACATGATAGGGTAATAAATCATAGACCGTTTTATTCAAATACTGTCCCAAAGATTGCCGTAAGCCACCGCTGCGAGATTCTTTAAAATCCAGCATCACCCCATTGTGACTAAAGCGAAACATTAAATCCGGTATGGCATTGAGTAAGGCTCGATTTTTAGTCTCACTTTGACGCAATGCTTCAGCGCGGTGTTCTAAGCTTTGAATCAGTTGTTCTTTACTCTCCAGTAGCTCCTGGAGTTGATCGTTCATACTGTTAAAAGCATCAGCTAATAGCTTCAGTTCATCTTGGGTTTGAACATCTACCCTTTGGCTTAACTTGCCTTCAGCAATGCGCTTCGTGGCATAAGTCATCTGTTTGAGGGGTTCTGTAATGGATCGACTCATCACCAATGCTAAAAAAGTCCCGGCGGTGGCGGCGGCTAAAGCGGCTGCTAATCCTTGATTGCGAACCGTAAGCATTTTTTCTTCCAGTTTATCAGTAGACAGACCCACGCTGACGGCACCCAAGGTTTGATTTCCCACTTTCACGGCTTTGCCTGCCAACAGTTGGTGATCTTCCCAGCGAAAAATGGTTTGGTTACTATTGACTAACTGTTGACCAAAGGGGTCAGGTTCGACGCTATACACCAGGACATCATTGCCATAAGCATCTGCCACCACGCGGCCATCACGCTCATAAATGCGACCTACGGATAACACCTTATCCTCCTGACCCAACTGTTGCATAATTTCTTCCATGAAGTCTGCATCCAGGAGATACAAGGCATCGGAGGTCGTCACAACTAACGCATCTAATAAAACCTGTGCCTGTTGTTGAAGTTCATTGCGAAAGGTTTCTTGTTCACGACGCAAAGACAGCCAAGTCACGCCAGCCACTGCGACAATGACCAAACTGGTCATCGCCAATGTTAACTTTGTAGCTAGCGATACTCGTCTGATTTGGAAGCGACCCATCCAACTCACTTATTTTGCACCTGTTGATATAATTCTCGCATTTTGGCAAGATCGGCCTCGGGTGGGAAGTTATCAAACTTTGTGGTTTCCTCAAACTCCTGAAGAGCAACCTTTCCTGCTTCGGTTTGATCCATCTCTAGGAGGATGGTTTTGATCGCCTCTACTTTTTTAGGGTCCATTCCCGGTTTGATCATCACCACATGGCGAGCCACTTTGTTAGTTTCTGCAAACACCTTCATGGCTTCTCGGTTGGCTTCGGGGATCTCTAGGAATGTACCAATATCAACGGCTCCGGCATCGACCTTGTTACTGATCACCCATTGAATAGTATTCTCATCATCATCACTGAAGATATAACCCACTTCATCTTCTGCCACTGTTTCGTTAACAGAAGTTTTCAGAGCTGTTTTTAAGTTGGCTTCCTTTAAATAAGCCATGGGTAACATATAACCGGAAGTTGAACTAATTTCATCAAAGGCAATGATTTTTCCTTGTAAGTCATCTACAGAATTAATGTCTCTATCTTTCATGGTAAAAAAGATTGTATAATAATCGGCGCGGCCACCTTTCCAACGCCGTAAAATTGCTTCTGCACCCGATTGCTCCCTAATATACATTGCGGGGTATGGACTATCAAAATAGAGATCAACTTCTCCATTTTTCAGCCACTGAATCATTGTGGGCATATCTGAAGCCACTTGTACTTCACCTACGCCTATATTAAACTCACTTAAGTGGGCGGCTAAATAATCCGCTAAGGGTTGATAACTTTTGATTTTTTTAGCAGGATTATTGGAGATATCAGCGATGATAATTTTCTCAGTATAGGTTGAAGTTGTTGGGGGTGCTGATGGGGTAGAGTCAGGGGTTGAGGTCGTTGATCCCTCAGGACTGCAACCCATGAGAACAGCAGCCACACTCAATATGAGGACGTTGCCGAGGAAATTACGAAGCATATTTTCTAGCTCTGTCAGTAGAGATTAAGTGAATTAACCCAGTTAAAGGTTTCTATCTTGATCATACACAGCCTTTTGTCTCAGTAGATGCACAGATTGGTTATATTTTGATAAATTTTGATTTGAATTGGGGCTGGGTAAGATCACAAATGTTAAATAAAGGCTGAGTGACTCGCAGGTATCTTCTCTTAGGGAATTTGATCAATAAGACTTGATGGCGATTTTAGCAGACTCGTTTACACCTTGCTGATGGATACTCGATTATATTTCCTTTATATAACGGATTATAATCCGGAGATCCGGATAGTTTATTTAAAGATTCAGTAAAGATTTTACGACAGTTTCAAGACTGTCTTGTCATCACCTATCAAAAAATGCAACAATTCAGTAGAATTACGACTGAGCAACGTTAAAAAGTGTTCATAGACCCTGATCGTTCAATCTTCTTGAACTGTGTCAGCTCGATAACATTGTTGCTTGAGTCGCAACTGAAAAACAGAGAAACAGCGGCTTTTCACACTGATTCAGGCTAAGAGTTTTAGAACAGATTGATGTTCTATCATATCTTATCCTTTATATTTCCTTAAAGCTCACACTACCCCTGAGTATCAAGATACTCAGAAGCTTTAGGTCTTCATTGAACAAATTGTATTGAAACAGAGGAGATCACAACCTGATGAATCTTATTCCAAATCAATGGAGTTTATCGACTTCATTACACCGAATCACCCAGGCAATTCTACCTTCAACATTATTCCTCGGATTACTCACTTTACCCACATCTGCTTCTGCATTTAGTTTGGTAAAAGAAGGCACTTTCTCAACCGGAATTTTTAATGATGGGGCGGCTTTACACTCTGCTTATGATCCCCTAACCCAAACCTTATTTGTTACAAATGCCAGTACCAATCAAATTGATGCTCTCAATATTAGCAACCCCAAAAATCCATTTTTGTCATTTAATATTGACTTAAATTCCTTTGGCGGAGGAGTCACCAATGTGGCTTATAGCCAGGGTTTATTTGCGGTATCTGTTGAGAATGAAACGGCTACAGATCCGGGAAGTGTTTTATTCTTTAATCCATTGGGAGAACTGCTGCAACAAGTCATCGTAGGTGCTTTACCGGATTCATTGGTGTTTACACCGGATGGCAGTAAAGTCTTAGTCACCAACGAAGGGGAACCCAGTGATGACTATACCATCGATCCGCTTGGAAGTGTCAGCATTATTGATACGACCACTTGGAATGTCTTAACCGCAGATTTTCAAGCCTTCAATGAGAGTTCATTGAATGACAGTGTGCGAATTTTTGGGCCAAATGCAACGGTTGCTCAAGATTTAGAACCAGAAGATATCACCGTTTCAGCAGATGGTAAAACCGCTTATGTCACCTTGCAAGAAAATAATGCTATCGGCATCTTAAACCTAGAAACCAATGAATTTGAAGAAGTGGTGGGTTTAGGGTTTAAAAATTATAGTCTTCCCGACAATCTTCTGGATGCCAGTGACCGAGATGATGGCATTAATATTCAAAACTGGCCTGTGTTTGGTCTCTATCAACCTGATGAACTCGCAGCCTACAGTTTTGGCAATGAAACCTTCTTTGTCACCGCCAATGAAGGGGATAGTCGTCAATATGAATTTGAAGATGAAAATGGCGAAGATCAGGTGGCTTTGGATGAAGAAACCACTGTCGGTGATGTGGTATTAGATCCAGAGGCTTTTCCCAACGCTGAGGAATTACAAGCCGATGAAAATCTGGGTCGTTTAGAAATTACCAATACCCTGGGAGATACAGATGGAGATGGTGATTTTGATCAGCTTTTTGCCTTCGGCGGTCGCAGCTTTTCCATCTGGAATTCTCAGGGAGAACTCGTCTTTGATAGTGGGGATGATTTTGAACAAATTACCGCTCAATTATTCCCAGAGTTTTTTAACTCAAATAATGATGAAAATAACTTCGATAACCGCAGTGATAATAAAGGCGTTGAAGCAGAAGGAATTACCCTGGGAATGCTGGGAGATCAGACTTATGCCTTTATCGGTTTAGAACGAATTGGCGGTCAAATGGTTTACAATGTCACCAACCCCAACAACCCCTTCTTCGTCACCTACAAGAATAACCGAGATTTCTCTGTAGAATTCACAGTCGATGAAGAGGGTGATCCTGACCCCACTGCGGCTGAGTTAGCGGCTGTGGGAGACTTAGGGCCGGAAGGGTTATTGTTTATCTCGGCTGAAGACAGTCCTACTGGAGAAGCCTTACTGGTGGTCGCCAATGAAATCAGCGGTACCACCACCATCTATACAGCCAGGGTTCCGGAACCGGGAACTGTGCTAGGATTGGTTGCCATGGGAACGTTTAGTGGCTTGTTGCTGAAACGCAAACATTAAACCCTAAACGGATCACCGTTTGAATGTGTCAAGTCAACTGTTTTGACTCATCCTTTTCCCAACAGAACCTTCTTTTCTCTTGTCTTGTCCTGCAAAGCGTCTGGTTGATTGATTGACTCACTTAGCGATCTGACTCCTCCTGAGACACCCCGTTTAGGGGTGTGAGAGAACGAGCCATTTTTTCAGTGACATTCATCGAATGAATATGATCATTCATTTTTTCTAAATCTTGTGCTAGCTTTCGATATTGACTGGCCGTTAATAACGAATCATTTTCAGCTTGAAGGGTTGCCTCAATGGGTAAAACCCGAAACTGATAGTTTTTATTTCCCCAATAACGATGTACCCAGGTAGGAATGGCATCAACTTCAGTAATTTCTACAATCTCATCTGGAAAGTTTTTTTTAAGTTTGACCTGAAAAATCACTCCTAAATCTTTATAGTTTTCCCGTTGATTAGAAATGAAATTTCCCATTGAATAAATCGCAACTGCTTTACGAGTTTCTCCAGATTCTTCCTGAAGTTCAAAAATTTCATAAGGCTGCACCACATGGGGATGACTGCCTAAAATAATATCGGCTCCGGCTGCAACCAATTTTTTAACGAGTTGTTGTTGTTGTTGATTCGGTTGGCGTTGGTATTCACTACCAAAATGCAGGGCAACGGTAATCACATCCACTCCTAATTCTTCTGCCTGAGCAATATCTGCCTTCATTTTAGCTTCATCAATCAGCGCCACGAGATAATCTTTGCCTTTGGGAATTGGAATTCCGTTGGTTCCATAAGTATAGGCTAAAATCGCCATGGAAATATCATTTTTTTCAACCACTAAAATTTCATTGGCTTCCGCTAAAGAACCATCAGTTCCCACAGGTTCTAATCCGCGACCCCGCACAGTTTCTAAGGTTTTTAAAACTCCCGCTTCTCCCCGATCTAACGAATGATTATTTGCTGTCGTCAGAATATTAAATCCGGCATTTTTAATCGCATCGGCTAAGGGATCTGGCGCGTTGAATAAAGGATACCCTGTATATTTTGCTACTGCACCGGCTAAGGTAGTTTCTAAGTTGCCAATCACCCAATCTCCTTCTGATAAAATCGGTTGAACGGCTGTAAAAAAGCGATCATAATTATAAGTGTTTGTTTGAGAATTATAACCGGACTGAATTTGAGAACCATGCATCATAATGTCCCCCACTGCCATTAATTCGGCTTCCTTCGTGTAGCGCTTCGGTTTGGGAGATTTTGTCAAAACTACGGGTGGAGTGCGTTTAAAGAGGCTCCAGGTAGCGCTTGAAGTCTTTTCACAGCCGACAGTTAAGACGGCAATGACCAGAATCAAACTCAGACTCACTGTAAGATTTTTGAGCAATTTCACGAGACACACCTCCGTCAAAATTCAGCTAAACTGCCAGGAGCAGTCCGCCCAATCAGAGATTATGGCGGGACTCGGAATGGCGGATAGGGGATAATGAAACGATCCAGGGATCTTAAGAAAGAATCCTGCACTGTAGCAATACAGGTTGTTATCAATGCAGCAGGGCTAGAGTTGCCCGCAGCATAAGCTGGCTTTGCTGTCGGGAGTATGTCACCATGGCTCAACCATACAGCAGTCAGGATTAAATTATACGAAGTTCTTGGAGGGAGAGGGAGAAGGACACAGGTATCTGCAGTAACGCATTTAAAATCTATCTCCCTGCATCCTCTAATGACAAATCACCCAGGACAAATAACGTTTTATTCTTCGTCGTCTTCGTCCTCGTCTGTTGGATAATAGAAGCCTTCAGCCCGACCCGTTAGAATCGATTTACCTAAGGATAGGGCTTTTTCAGCTTGTGAACGCGCTTTACGCTTCCACGTCGCTTTCCGCATATCGCGCTTAGATTTAGACGTGCGTTTCTTTGGAACTGCCATGGGACTTAAAATTGAATCTAATTGAATAGACAAACTATTATCTTATCTCATTTTTCAGCTAAAATGCTAGGAGCTGTCCGTCATAATCGCAAGATTTGGCGGGACTCCCAATGGCAGGCGGGGTCTTGATTAATGCAACGTCTGATTCAGCAACGCCGCCCTCTAAGACTGAACCACGCCAGAATGGCCTGTGAGATCTCCCATGGGTTCAAATCGACCCCCGAGGTACTGGGCTAGAAATTCTTCAGCGATCGCGTAAAAATGCAGTCGATTTTCGGGGCGAGCAAACCCATGTCCTTCGTCGGTATACAAAACATACTTGACGGGTTTACCGGCTTGCTTCATCGCCTCAACAATTTGCTCACTTTCGGCTTGCTTGACCCGAGGATCGTTCGCTCCCTGACCAATGAGTAATGGTTTTTTAATCTGATCGACTACAAATAGGGGCGATCGCGATTTCAAAAAGTCCGGTTCGGTATCTAAATTCCCCACACGGTGGTAAAAATTCGCCCGGATGGGTTCCCAGTAAGGGGGGATACTTTGCATCAAGGTGATCAAGTTACTAGGACCAACAATATCCACCCCACAAGCAAAGACATCCGGTGTAAAGGTCAATCCCACCAATGTGGCATATCCGCCATAAGATCCTCCCATAATCGCAATTTTATCCGGCTGAGCAACCCCCCCTTCAATCAGCCAGTTGACCCCGTCTATGAGGTCATCATGCATGGCTGCTGCCCATTCTCGGTTGGCTGCATTCAGGAAGGCTTTACCATATCCCGTTGAGCCGCGAAAGTTGACTTGCAGCACGGCATAACCCCGGTTGGCTAACCATTGCGCTTGTGGATCATAACCCCAAGTGTCTCGCGCCCAAGGGCCACCATGAACCAGTAACACCGCTGGGGCGGGTGCAGGTACGCCGGGAGGTTGAGTTAAGTAGCCGTGTATCGTTAAACCATCGCGGGCGCTATAGGAGATGGGTTCCATGTTGGCAAGGGTTAAGCCTTCTAACTGCGGTTTGTTCGTGAACAGAAACGTGCTGGTTTGGGTAGAACGATCATAGACATAGTAGGAAACAGGGCCGTCATCAGTGAGAAAGCTGATTAACCACTGTTGATCATTTAAGGTTCGACTGATACTAAATTCTCCAGGATGAATGGCTTTCACCGCTGCCAGATCTCCCTCTAAACTGGGGTTGAGAACTTGCCACTGTTGTTTATCTTTGTAAAACGATACAGCTTCAATCTCGCGGGAAGTGGGATGAATTAAAACACCCCCCACATCATATTGAGAATCTGTTGCAATCACAGTTTCTGCCTGAGTAGCTAAATTTAAAGCGATTAATTGTTGAGCATTGGCATCATGATTTCCAATAATGTAGAGGGTTTGATCATCATTAGAAAACAGGAAAGCATCCCCTTCTTCATCAGCACTCCAGTGCCGCAGGAGACTCCAAGGGTGTGTGGCTGTTTCTCGATATAATAAATCAAATCCTCCATCAGGTGTCGAGGCAGTCGCAGCCCGAATATTAAACTTAGCATCTGCGGTCCAACTGACAATATTACCTGGATTTTCAGTATGAAGTTCAACTGCGCCGTTGGTTAAGTTGACATGATAAACATCAAAGATTTGAGGATTTTTCAGGTTCATTCCCACTAACATTTCATCGGGAAAATTGTGATCTAAATTGATCACCTGTGCCCGGACTCCCTGAAATGGCGTTAAATCCCGAACGATATTAGACTGAATATTGACCAAATATAAATGCCAGTTTTCATCTCCATCTGAATCTTGGGCATAGATGAGCTGATGGAGACTGTAAGTCCAAAAAAAGAACCGAATTCCCCGTTTTGAATCTGCAGTGAGTTTGCGATCATTCTCTTGCCTAACCGTTCGTAACCACACCTGCAAAACATTATTTTCATCGGGAGCGATGTAAGCTAAAGAGCGACCATCAGGAGATAAAGACGGACTTGTACGTTCAGGATTGCCAAATAGAATGTCACGGGAAATTAACGGGGGTTGTTGGATAATCGGTTGCTTGACTATTACTGTTATCATGTTGATTTTGATGTATTTAACGTTATCGATTCTGATGAGGTACTTGGGGATAGTCACCACTGGGTTATGGTAAAAATATCCAAGGAGGGGAAAAGCACAAAATGAGTGTTTTTGCCCCCTCATTATTAAATTTTTTGCCATCTTGGCACTTTTTTGACCGTTTTATCACATCGTGTATTAAGTTCGATATCATATTGACATTCTTTTTGTGTTATCCAGGATTATATAACCCGAATTGGTGAAATAAATTTCACCTTCTTAGTCACCCTTTAGTTATTGAAAGTATGATCTTAATCTGTGAACAAAGAAGATGAATCAGTGATATGCCATATTGTATATCACTTTTGATTTTTCACTTGAAGACTTGACTGGAGCGATGTTAGTTATTATGAAATCAGAGATTCCAAGGCTCATTTTGACCCTTAGAAAACGTTTAGGGCTGTCACAGGAAAAACTGGCAGCTCAACTGGGTGTTTCCTTTCAAACGGTTAACCGTTGGGAAAGAGGACATTCCAGACCTTCTCAGCTGGCGCTGCACGCCATCAAACAGAAATTAATCGAGATGGGAGAGGCAGGCGCTGATTTATTAGCGGATTATTTTGAGGATGAACAAAGACAAGAAATAGACGACCGCAAGTTTCAAACTTAAGCTTTTCCAATCATCGTAACCCGGTTTTTGTAACATCATTCTGACGAACTGGAAAAGACTGAAACCCTCACGCTGTCAAAATAGCTCGTGATTAGCACTAATTTGCAGTTGCTCTAGCCCTCCTTTGATTATCTTCCTTATCTGTCTTTTTTCTGGCTAATTATAGCCAATCAACAGATGTAGTGATCCTCAATCAATTGATGAGTCACCCTTCTACTATATCCAAAAGATTACAATTAACCCTCGTGCTTTTTCGAGCCTCCGTTCCAGCTTCAACGGTCTGTGATTTCTTCAAACAAGCCACCAGTCTTTTGCTTGCTATAATCCTCTAATAGAAGTAATCACCGCTGCTTTAAACCCCCTTTAAAATCTTGAGAAGAATTCTCAAATATCAAACGAGCTTAAAGTTTTCTAAAATTCTGTAAGATTGGCTACAGAGGATTAGTAAAAAGCCCAGGTCATGATGTTGTGAGATGTCCTGTGTGAGGACGACTGTGAAGAATAGAAAAGACAGCTTTTGTGTTTAAGAAGGGAATGGAGAAATGAGTAACTATTTTATCTTGGCTTCCTCTATTCTCATCCCTTCAAAGCCCTAAAGATGCAAAACTATAGTCTATTCTAAATGCCATACCCAGCCTTGTGGATCATCACATTGTCCTGTTTTAATCCCTTTAAGTTTTTGATAGACAGTGTTGCCATACTCCCGTTGAGGAATGGGAGGTAACGTCATCTCTTCCCCTTGATAATTAATCGTAGAAATATGAGCAATAGTGGCAGCGGTTCCCATACCAAAAGCTTCTTTTAATCGACCTTGATGGTAAGCTTCTGCAATTTCATCAATACGAATTAGCCGTTCTTCTACGGTTATTCCCATACTTCTAAACAAGGTTAAAACACTATCACGAGTAATTCCTGGAAGAATCGTTCCGGTTAATTGAGGCGTGACCACCACATCATCAATTACAAAAGCTAAATTCATTGTGCCACATTCTTCAATGTATTGATGATGAATGGCATCAAGCCAAATTACATTATCATAACCCTTGGCTTTTGCCTCTTTATCAGCTAATAAACTGGCGGCATAATTCCCGGCTACTTTGGTCGCCCCCGTTCCCCCTTCACAAGCCCGAACATACTGTTGAGTCACCATTAAACGAACGGGTTCAGAATAGTAGGAACCCACTGGACAAGTGATAATAATAAATTTATAATTGCTAGAAGGTCTTAATCCAATCGATTCATCTGTGGCGAAATAAATGGGTCGAATATATAAAACACTCTCATTATTTTCAGGAATCCAATCGGCATCGAGTTGAATCAGTTGTTTTAATCCGTCGATAAAAATCTCTTCAGGAACCGCTGGCATACAGAGGCGAACCGCAGATTGATTCAGTCTTTTATAGTTTGCATCCGGTCGAAATAAAAGGGGTTTTCCAGAAGGACTTTTATAGGCTTTCATCCCCTCAAAAACCGCTTGACCATAATGCAAGGCAGAGAGAGACGGTGCCATTTCTATCCCGCCATAGGGCATAATTTTAACTGTTCGCCATTGACCTTCTTCATAAGTGGCAACCAACATATGATCGCTAAAGATTTTGCCAAATGGTATATTATTAAAGTCAAGGGTAGCGAGACGAGAATGTTGTGTTTTTTCGATTGAAATTGGAAAAGTGACAGTTTTCATAAAGCACTAAATGGTTGAGAGTTTGCCATTTAATCTAGGATAGCGCTTTATTTCAGCAAATCGAAAACTCTCCTAGAGACGTTCTCACTTGAACGCCTCTAGAACAAGATTAATAGGCTTTATCAGCCTTAGCAATCACCCAGATGGCATGGACAATTCCTGGGATGTACCCCAGTAATGTCAACAGGATATTAATCCAGAAAGCTGTCCCCAAGCCAATAGTGAGAAACACACCCAATGGGGGCAGTAGAACTGCTGCAATAATTCGTAAGATATTCATGTTGGTTTTGATTCAATCAACGACACCATAATAATTTCTTCACTGACGAACCGTTCCTTTTCCAAAAAACTTAGGCGGTTCAGCTAGGGTATAAACTTCCGTTTCTGCTGCGATCGCCTGTCTGATATGTAAAGGGGTTTGCATCATTCCCAACAAGCTTACCCCATCAAACATTTTGAAACCCCCGGTTGTGTTCTGCTGTAACAGTTGATTCACCTGATCGGGATCGAGACGAGAATTAATCGGTTGAACCGAAGCTAACGCAAATCCCCAGGGTGCGCCATAAGTTGAGATATAACTATTGTAAGAAACCGTATGACCAAACACAGCGTTAATGGTATTAACGAGGCGGACATGTAAATCCATTCCCCCTGGAGACACCGGGCCTGCTTGAACCACCAAACACCCGTCAGGGGTGAGAACGTGGCGGAGTTTCTCGAAGTATTCCTTGGTAAATAGTTTAAATGATGGCCCCTCCTCAATGGGATCGGATAAATCTGAAATAATCACATCCCATTGTTGATCGGTGGTATCTAGCAGTTCTAAAGCATCCCCAATGATTAATTCTACCCGAGGGTCATCAAAGGCATTTTGATGCATTTCGGGCAAATATTGCTGACAGGCTTCTACCACTTCCCCATCGATATCTACCATCGTGGCTGTTTCTACCGTATTCCATCGCAGGACTTCCCGCAGTGTAGCCCCTTCTCCTCCCCCCAAGATTAACACCCGTTTAGGGGAACCCTGATGAATCATGGCAGGATGAACCAAAGGTTCATGATAAAGGAATTCATCTCCTGTACAAGATTGCCATTTACCATCGAGAACCAAGGCTTTACCGTAAGTCCCCGTTTCCACAATGTACATTTCCTGATATGCGGTTTTCTTGTGGATCAAAACACTGGTGAGTCCGTGAACATAGATGTCCCACGGTGTGATATACTCACTCATCCAAAAATCCGCCCCTAATTCATTTCCTGACATCCCAACGCCTCCAAAATCGCAGATTTGATTTTAGCGAAAAATACTCCAAAATTGATATTACAACTATGGGTGATGAAATCATGGTACTGCTACCCAACTTATCCCAAACTCTACAAATCAATGATCCTGAAGAACGGCATCTTCTGGGTAATGTTACCTGGGAACAATATGAAGCCTTATTAACGGATTTTGGCGATGATCCTCACTATCGCATTACCTATCTCGATGGAACATTAGAAATTATGTCGCCTGGACGGAAACATGAAATTACAACCGAAAGTATTGGCAGATTGTTAGAAGCCTATTTAGAAGAAAACCGGATTAAATTTTGGGGATTAGGATCGACCACATTTCGTCGTCAGGACAAAGGTAGTGGTACTGAACCCGATAAGTCTTATTGTATTGGTTCTGAAAAAGAATTGCCCGATTTAGCGATTGAAGTGGTTGTTACTAGCGGTCAGACCCCCTCCGGGTTCCCAGTCGCTCATGGGGGGAACCCCCAAGACCGCGCTGTGTCACCGCGCCACCTGCGGGCGCAAGGGAATGCTGACCAAGAGAGTGGTGGCATTAATAAACTCACAATTTATCAATACCTCGGAATTCCTGAAGTCTGGTTTTTTCAACAAAATGGTTTTGAAGTCTGGCAACTTCAATTAGGTAGCTATCAACGGATTTTTCAAAGTCAGCTTCTGCCTAATTTAGACTTAGAACAATTAGCAGAATATGCGATCAAACCCGATCATCTTGATGCTTTAATAGAGTATCGTCAACGAATTCGTTCTGTGTTATAAATTAAAATCAAATTATGACAATAAATATAGATGATAAAACCCTTACAGAGATTCTCACCCAAGCCCGTGTTATTGCTGTTGTCGGTCATTCCGATAAGCCCAGCCGAACCAGTTATCAAATTGCCCAGTTTTTAAGAAAGGTAGGTTATCAGGTTTATGCCGTTAATCCTACCGTTACAGAAATTGACAATCAACCCTGTTATCCTCATTTAAAAGCTATTCCTGAACCGATTGATATTGTTAACGTTTTTCGTCGTCCTCAATTCTTACCGGAGATTGTTGCAGAAGCGATCGCGGTCAATGCCAAAACCCTATGGACCCAACTGGATATTATTGATTTAGCAGCCGCTAGAACCGCCCAGAACGCCGGGTTAAATGTGGTGATGGATAGATGTATTAAAATCGAGTTTAACCGCTTAAATCTTCAATCTCATGACCGCTGAATTGCTTCCCATTGTTCAAACCCATCAACTCAGTAAAGTGTATCCTATACTCTAACTATCAAAATCTATGCAGATTTATCCTGTGGAGTGTCAAAATAAAAATGAGTTAACTTTTATTGGACTGAATTGACAATGACGACAACCGTTTCAAGATATGTCACTTGTAATCCAGATATTTTAAGTGGTGAACCGATCATCATTGGAACTCGTATACCGGTACGGGCTATTGTTAATCTATGGCGATTAGGTACTCGTCCCGAAGAAATTCCAACTCAATACCCTCAGCTTACTTTAGCCCAGGTTTTTGATGCCCTCAGCTTTTATTTAGATAACCAAGCTGAAATTAATGAATATATTGAACAAAATCGTATCCCTGAAAATCTGATTCATCCTGCAATTCGTAAAGCGTTGGAAGCGGAATGAAAATTTTTGCCTCACTGTACACAGATGAAGATATTGCCAAGTTGGTTGCGACTCTTCTAATAGCTAGAGGTTTGGATGTTCTCACAACGATTGATGCGGGAATGACGGGTTATTCTGATACTGAACAGTTAGCCTATGCGGTTTCAGAAAACCGCTGCCTCCTCACTCATAATCGTGTGGATTATGAAAGGCTACATCTAAGCTATCTCAAATCAGGAAAACAGCATTCAGGCATTATTGTGACACCTCAAAATAACGCCTACGAGGTTGCTAAACGTGTCGGTCTAATTCTGAATACTCTAACAGCCGATGAAGTCTTTAACCATCTATTGTATGTATAGCTGTTCGTTGAAAACTTAACCGTTTATCTGTCTAAACACAACTCGGCATTATTGATTTAGTATCCGCTAGGATGTGTATTAAAATTAAGTTTAACCGCTTAAATCTTCAATCTCATGACCGCTGAATTGCTTCCCATTGTTCAAACCCATCAACTCAGTAAGACTTACCGGACTGGTTTTTGGTTAAACCAGAAAATTGAATCCCTTAAACAGTGTAGTTTAACCGTTCATCAAGGCGAAACCTTTGGACTATTAGGGCCAAATGGTGCGGGAAAAACCACCTTATTAAAAATATTACTGGGAATTACCCGCCCCACATCCGGCACAGGAAAACTATTCAATCAACCTTTAGGAAACTTAGCCGTTAAACAACGCATCGGTTATCTTCCTGAAAATCCCTACTTTTATGATCATCTCACGGGCTGGGAATTTCTAGAATTTGCCGCTGGACTGTTTCAAATTCCTCGATCTATTCAACGTCAAAGAATTCCTCAGCTATTTGACTTAGTTGGACTGGCAAAATCAGCCGCCCTTAAAAAACAAATGCGTCAATATTCTAAAGGAATGTTACAGCGCGTCGGTATGGCACAAGCCTTAATTAATGACCCCGAAGTTGTGTTTTTAGATGAACCTATGTCCGGACTCGATCCTATGGGACGCTATCAAATTAGAGAAATTATTCTCTCTTTAAAATCTCAAAATAAAACCATTTTTTTCAATAGTCATGTGTTATCTGATGTTGAAAAAATTTGCGATCGCGTGGCTATTTTAGCCCAAGGAAATCTCCTAACAACAGGTTCATTGGACGAACTTCTCGGAACCAAGGAAACCTATCTTGTGACTGGAAAAGGCGGAGATATTGACCAACTTAAACAATGGATTTCCAATTTAGACATCGAGAATAAAATTTGGCAAGGTCATTTAACTATAGAACCCCAAAACTTTATCCAAAAACTATTGGAAATCAAAGGTCAGTTAATCTCAATGAAACTCGCCCGCATGAGTTTAGAAGAATTCTTCATGCAAACCCTTAAAGAACAAGGAATCTCCCAAAGTCGATAAATCAAATCTTTGTGTCCTTTGTGTCTTTGTGGTTCATCTCACCAAACCGCAAAAAACTATGATAATAAGCCTCCGGAATTCCCGTATCAAAACACTCCCCTTGAATACAAACCCCTGTCATTCCTTGTTGCTGTCTTAACTTTTCCAAACAAGAAGTTAACTGAAACTCTCCCTGATCCCGTCGATTTTCTGTAATTTCTGCCTGTAAAATTTCAAAGATTTTAGGTTCTAAAATATATAATCCAAAAATTGATAAAAACTCATCTTTTGCCATCCCTTCAACCTGTAAATAAGACCGCGCATAATCTAACGTGGGCTTTTCATAAATCTGAGTCATTGATAGAAAATTAGTCTCTAAATCAATAGTACCCGTAACACAACCATAATGATGAATTTGTTCCCCAGCAGTCTTTCGTAAACCGATGACACTATGTTGGAATTTTTGATAAACTTGTAACAGTTGAGCGGTACAATTGATGTTAAGATGAGAACGATAAATATGATCTCCTAATAACAATAAAAATGGTTCATTATTCACCCATTCTTTTGCACAAAAAACCGCATGACCATACCCTTCTTGTTGGTGTTGAGTTATCAATGTAATTTTCTGACCAATTCCTTGTAAATATTGACTATATTTTCGCTTTTCTGCTGATAGTTTTTGCCATAATTCTGGCTTGGGAGGATGCTTAAAAAAGCCTTCAAATAGCTGTTGATCGCCGGCTTGAATCACAATACCAATCTCTTCTATCCCGGCGGCTAAGGCTTCTTCAACAATTAATAAAATAATGGGTTTTGCCCGTCCATCTACATCAATAATGGGGAAAAATTCCTTTTTCATTCCTTGACTTGCGGGAAACATCCGAGTCCCAAACCCAGCCGCCGGAATAATTGCTTTTTTAACTAAATTATTCATTGGATTCATCAGTCGTGTATAAGGTTAATTCAAGACAATTCATATCGGGGAAATCTTGTTTAATAATATCTATCACTTGCTGTTGGGCGATTTTATTTTTAACGATAAATTGTGCGGTTCCATCCCCTTGAGAACCTACCCCTTTACCGCCCCAAATATGGGCTTGCAGGGGTGGATAATTTAAAATTTGATGTAACAGAGGTGCAGTTAATTCCTCTGGACAAGCCGGCATTATATATCGATCAAATTGAGATTGTGCCAATGTCATTAAATGACCTAACTTCTCCGCATCACCCCTCTGTAAAACTTCTACAGCTTCCTCGACAATTTTACCATTCATTTTACCTAAATAATTTTGTACATTTTGTTGAATTTGATTTCCTGCATTCGGATAGCATTGATTAAGCTGATTTAAAATTTTTTGAGTATTTTTATTACCGCCTAAATCAACAATTAAAAAAAACAAGTCTTTTGATAAATTTAACTCAGTAATTTCAACTTTATCCCCATCAAATATCATTAAAATCGGTTGATTTCCATAAGCACAGGCTTGATCTAAACGCCCACATTGAGAAGGGGTCATTCTTTCCCCAAGATAGGCTATTTCCATTTCTTCTAATTTAGACAGGTTTAAATTATAAACTTGATTAAAAGCGCGGGTGACTAACATACAAATTGCCGCACTAGAAGACAATCCTTTTTTGATGGGTAAATCTGTAAAATAATTATCTATTTCTATGCCTTGAACTGGATATTGTTCTAAAAACTGATAGGTAACACCTGCCCCATAACTGTAAAATTCTCCCTGTTTTGCCACGGATAAAAGCGCTGTTTCTTCCATCGGCAAAGAGAAAGATTCTAGACGAGTACCATCTGATAAAGTAGGATGTAAAATGAAATGGCTAGGATGAGGTTTAACGCTAGCATAAAGCCCTTGATTAGTTCCTACTAAAATAGCATATCCTTTCTTTAAATGAGGATTTAAATGACGATAACCAGCCGCCCAGTCACTATGTTCTCCGAATAAACAAAGTCGTCCACAGGAAAAGAGTTTCATTGCATTTTACTTCACTGAAAAATCAACTTAAATAGAACTGACTTAGCTACGCTATATATAGCGCTACGCGCGGTCATTCGTCATTCGTAATCTGTTATTTGCTAGTAATATGAAATACGGAAAGTGATGCTACAGATTAATCTTCTCGTCTCTCGTCCCCTTTTTTCAAGGAGGGATCAAGGAGGGATGTCTTCTCATTATTTATAGCAAATATTAAAGGATTTCATATAATAACAGGCTATGCAACTTTTACAAATATCCTAACCGATCTGCGTAGTACTATATGGCGGAAATGGTGTGTTAGGGAAGCGTAACATACCCTACAGATAAGGGTTTTGTGTAAGTCTTATAAAGATTAACTTAAATAGGTATACCGACTGAGGCTTTTTTCATAATTTTGTAAGAGTAACTGGGACTCTTCAATGGTCATTTTTTCTTGTTGTAATGCCAATTCAGTTTGACAGCGAATATATTCCACTAAGTCCTCTGCATCATACTGAACATACCCTAAAACTTCTGTCATCGTGTCTCCTTTTACCACTTCTTCAACTTGATAGCCTTGGGGTGTCAGTTTAATATGAACGACGTTTGTATCACCAAATAAATTATGTAAGTTTCCCATAATTTCTTGATAAGCCCCCGCCAAAAACATTCCCAGATAGTAAGGTTTATCCGCTTGAAGGGCATGTAATTCCAATATATTTTTTACTGTTCCCCGATCAATAAATTTCTCGATTTTACCATCACTATCACAGGTTAAATCCGCTAAGGTTGCCCGTTGAGTGGGTTCTTCATTTAAGCGATGAATCGGTAAAATGGGAAACAGTTGATCAATTGCCCAGTTATCGGGGGCAGATTTAAACACAGACAAATTGACATAATAAATTGATGCCAAAATACGTTCTAAATCGGCAAAATCTTCAGGGACTTGTTCAGCTTTGCTTAGCAGTTTCTGAATGGTAGAACAACAAGCCCAATACAATTCTTCAGCTTTGGCGCGATCGCGTAAACTCAGATAGCCAAAGTTAAATAAACTAATGGCTTCTTCTTTAAATTGAATCGCATCGTGATAAGCTTCTTGATAGTTTTTTTCTGTAATCGATTGATAAGTTTCATATAAATTTCTCAGAATCAAATGATCTTGATCTTGAATTATTGGTAATTCTGTTGAACTGGTTTCACTGGTTCCTAAGACATTAAAAATTAATACAGATTGATGAGAAGCGATCGCCCGTCCACTTTCACTAATTAAAGTCGGGACTGAAATTTGACGTTCTTCGCAAGCTTCTTTCACTTCCGCCACAATATCATTGGCATAATTTTGCATATCATAATTCATGGAAGCTTGGGCTTTACTTCTCGATCCATCATAATCAATTCCTAAGCCACCCCCCACATCTAAATACTGCATATTTGCCCCCAGTTTGGCTAATTCCACATAAATTTGACTGGCTTCTCGGATGGCATCTTTAATCACGCTAATGGAAGAAATTTGAGAACCAATATGAAAATGCAGCAATTGTAAACAGTCTAATAAACCCGCCGTTTCTAACTGTTCAACTGCTTGAATAATCTCCGGAATTCTTAAGCCAAATTTTGCCCGATCGCCTGTTGTTCCACACCAGCGTCCCATGCCTTTTGTACTGAGTTTTGCCCGAACGCCTACAATCGGTTGAATTCCTAACCGTTGGCTGACTTCAATCACTAAATTGACTTCTTCCGGTTGTTCCATCACAATAATCGAACGATGTCCTAAGCGTTGGGCGAGGATCGCTGTTTCAATGTATTCTCGATCTTTATAACCATTACAAATCAGTAATGCTTCTGGGGTTTTCAGTAATGCCAAAGCAATTAATAGTTCCGGTTTTGAACCCGCTTCCAAGCCAAATTTATAGGGTTTGCCAAACTGGACAATATCTTCAATTAAATGCCGTTCTTGGTTACATTTAACTGGATAAACCCCCCGATAACTACCGGGATAATTGTAACGAGTAATTGCCTTAGCAAAACAAGCATTCAGACGTTCAATCCGATCCTCTAAAATATCCGGAAACCGAATTAATAAAGGTAGATTAATATTGCGGCGTTTCAAGGCTGCCACCAATTCATATAAATCTAAAGAACCGCCGCGATCGCCTTTCGGGGAAACTGTGATATGACCCGCGGCATTAATGGAAAAATAAGGAATCCCCCAATCTTGAATTCGGTAAAGGGTTTCGCTATCTTCCACTGTCCAAGCAGGCTGAGAGGGTTGAGGCGGGGGAGATTGCAGCTCAGGTGTAGAATGTAGAGAGGGTATTTTCGCGGAAATAGACTGCAATTCCATAGTTGACGGTTTCCTCGCAGGTGGACTGTACTGATTTCACAGTTTAACTTGGCTGATATCCCGATGAAAAGGCAAATCCTTCTACAAAACGAGTTAATCTGGATAGATGTAGGCTTTGATTAAATTTTAGGAGACTGCTTTGGAACGCACATTTATTGCCATCAAGCCTGATGGAGTTCAGCGGAAACTCATTGGCGAGGTTATTCGTCGTTTTGAGGCGAAAGGCTTTACCCTCGTTGGACTGAAGCTGATGAAAGTCAGCCAAGAATTAGCGGAAGAACATTACAGCGTCCACAAAGAAAGACCGTTTTTTAATGGTTTAATTCAGTTTATTACTTCTGGTCCTCTAGTAGCAATGGTTTGGGAAGGAGAAGGCGTGGTGGCTTCAGCCCGGAAAATTATTGGGGCTACCAACCCTCTTGCGGCTGAACCCGGCACAATTCGCGGCGATTTTGGCATTACTGTGGGTCGGAATTTGATTCACGGTTCTGATGCAATTGAAACTGCCGATCGGGAAATCAAACTTTGGTTTAAGGATGAGGAACTGGTGAGTTGGGAACCCAGTTTGATCTCCTGGTTAGTAGAATAATCCAATCTGATGGGTGCGTCAATGACGCACCCTACCCATTAATCGATCTTCTGGGAAATCGCTGCTTGACGGCGTTCCGAAGTTCTTTGTCGAGTTCGTTCAGAAAATCCCCAGGTAAACAGTAAAATAACACAGGTAATTAAAATCCACTCTGGCGGAACAAATTGCGGATTAATGACTCTTAATAATAATCGCACACCCACCAACCCCACGGTGACATATCCTGCCGTTTCTAAATATTTAAATTCTTTCAGCCATTGAATAAATAGTTCTGCCATAAACCGCAGAGTAATAATGCCTAAAGTTGCCCCGGTAATAACTAACCAAATTTTTTCAGAAACAGCGATCGCGGCAGTTACACTATCGAGAGAAAAGGCAATATCTGTTAATGCAATCAGGGGAATCGCTTGCCACAGGGAATCAAATTGAGGCCCGTGAAACTCATCTTCATCATTTTCTTTAGAAGTAAAATATTGAAAAACTAACCACAGTAAATACAGTGCCCCCAGTAATTCAAATTGCCAAAATTGAATCACCCAGGTCGCTGTAATAATCAGTATCATTCTTAAAACAAACGCCAACACCAAGCCAATATTCAAGGCTTTGCGTTGAAGTGTACGACTCGACAAACCGTTTGATATTGATGCTAGAGCAATCGCATTATCCGCCGATAAAACGGCTTCTAAGGCAACTAAAATAACTAGCATAAAGACTACATCGAACCCAAACGGGGAAGAATGTCCCGAGAATTGATTGAGCATGGAGGTTGTTCTTTAAGATGAAAAATTGTATCTAAATACATTGGCTATGCACCAGTAACGTGGCGCATTGCTGATTACCTCTGTCAAGGAAGTGACATGCAGGTTAATGGCTGTTGTAAATTAGAGTATTATTCATTCATAATAGCGTGTTTGCCCCAGAATGTGAAGGTGATTAGTGATTTGAGGAAGTAGGGGGTAGGGTGTGGGGTGTGGGAAGTAGTGAGTCAGGAGTAATGAGTAGAGGTTTATGATCAAAACCAGAGGCTTATACTTCTAACTTCTGACTTCTAACTTTCCTCCTGTGAGGGTGCAGTTAATTCCATAATCCGATCAAAGCGGAAATTTTCTACTAAACCATTGAGTGCATGGATTAACTGGTGATGTTCTGCAGGAATTTGGTTAATTAGCTCTGTGGTTAACAGATCACTGCATTGAGCCGATGCCAGATAGAGTTGGTTAACCCACTCAGAGGGCATTACCAACAAAGCTTCAGGTTCTAACGTAAAAGTTGTCGTCTCCTCAGAGAGGTTAGAGGCTGTGCCCTCAACTGATTTTTCTGACTTTTCTTGATAGACATATTCCACCCCCAAGTAGTGACTAATTTTCATTAATAAAATCTCTTCCTCAAACGGTTTCCGCACAAAATCATCACACCCGACGGCTAAAATGGTTTTTCGATCTTCTTCAAAGGCGCTAGCTGTTAACGCAATAATCACCGTTTGATCCCCTGAGGGCTGAGACTTAATCCGGCGAGTGGCTTCATAACCATCCATCACGGGCATTCGCATATCCATGAGAATTAAATCGGGTTGCCAACTCGACCAAAAGGCAACAGCTTCAGAACCATTAGCCGCTTCGCGGACTTCAAACCCAATATGAGTCAGCAATTTAATCAGTAACAAACGATTGGTGAGTTTGTCTTCAACAATTAAAATCTTTTGAGTGGGTTGATTGGGAGATAACCCTAATATTTTGCGAGAAGAAAAGGCAATGGGATTGATAATAGCTGCCGCCACTGTGGCTTGAATTTCAAAACTAAACAGACTCCCTTCTCCGGGTTGAGATTGCACCTGAATTTCTCCCCCCATCAGTTGAACAAACCGTTGGCTAATGGGTAAACCTAAACCCGTGCCTTCTCCAGATTTAATCCCCGCTTCGGTTTGACTAAACGCTTCAAATAATTGCTTGAGTTCTTCGGGGGCAATACCCTGTCCACTATCTTCGACTTCAAATCGAATTCTAATTTGGTCGTTTTCTGTCGTGGATATTCCGGGGGATTGTACAAGCAAAACTCGTAAGATCACGTAACCTTTCTGAGTAAACTTGATGGCATTACCCAGTAAATTAATCAGGACTTGGCGTAATTTATTTTCGTCCGTTTGTATATATTGGGGAAGGGCGTGATAGTCTTCAAAGATCAAATTAATATTTTTCGATTGGGCTTTGAGACGGAGCATTTCTTCCAGGGCTTCCATCATCCGATGGAAATCAAAGCTATTTTCATTCAGGGAAACTCTCCCGGCTTCAATTTTTGACATTTCCAGAATGTCGTTAATCAATTGCAAGAGATGTTCTCCAGAATGACTAATAATCTCAATATACTGTTGATGCTCAGCCGACAAATTGCCATCATGTTCCATTAATTGAGTAAAGCCCAAAATAGCATTCAACGGGGTTCGCAACTCATGGCTCATATTCGCTAAAAATTCACTCTTGGCGCAGTTAGCCGCATCAGCAATTTCTTTTGCCTGTTTTAATTCCGTGGCTTGCTGCCGCGTTTTTTCCAATAGTTCTGCCTGTTGAACCGCCACCCCCAATTGCGTGCCAATCTGAACCATCATTTGAATTTCCGACTCTTCCCACTGTCGAGATTGGCTGTTTTCGTATGTTGCTAGCAGTCCCCAAAGTTGTTTACCACAGAAAATGGGCACGGTAATATAAGCTTTAGCTTGAAATTGCTCCAACAAATCAATATAACAAGGGGAGAAATCAGCGCTATAAACATCATTCACACACAGATAACTCACCCCTTGATTGTAGAGTCCTCCCTGAGTTTCCTGTAAGTAAGTATCCTCAACACTCACCAGTTGGGTGACAATACAACTGTTTTGATTCAGCGCATCTTTTGTCTCCAGGACGCGAGCTTGTTGTTGCTGAATCAGAGATTGCCAACCCTCCGCCACGGATTCTGCCACAAATGTTCCACTCCAATCGGCATTAAACTGATAGATCACCACCCGATCCGTTTGAATCGCTTGGCGGAGTTCTTGGGTTGTCCCACTAAAAATCGTCTGTAAGTTCAACGACTGCCGCATCCGTTGAATCACCCTAGACAAAGCCCGTTCCCGTTCTGCCATCTGTCTGAGGGCCTCCTCAGAGCGTTTGCGTTCGGTAATGTCAATCACGGTGCCAAAAGCACGCACCACTTGTCCTTGTTCGTCTAATACCCCTTCTCCTCGGGCTTCAATATGGCGAATTGAACCGTCTGAGCGCATAATCCGATAGTCAATCTCGGAAAATTGCCCAGATTGCATCATTTGCCGAATACTCTTGCGCCAAATTGGCCGATCGTCGGGGTAAATTTGGCGAATCAGTTCCGCGTAGGTGGGTTGGGTTTGATTCAGATCCCGAGCAAAAATCCGATACAGTTCTTCCGACCAAGTTAAGGTGCCACTGGGAATATCCCAGTCCCAATTCCCCACCTGAGCTACCCGTTGAGCCGTGGCGAGGCTGGCTTCACTGGCTCGCAGTTTGGCTTCCGCTTGTTTGCGATCAATGCCGACAGCAATACCACTGGCAATGGAGGCGATTTCATCGAGGGTCACACTCGATAAGGGGTGACGGGCAAAAATTGCTACCACCCCGAGTAAGCGATTCTTGATTGTGAGGGGATATCCGGCAAATGCAACTAGGCTATGTTGCTGCACCCAATCTTGATCGTGAATATTCGGATCGCCATTGAGTTGGTTGGTTAAATAAGGCTTTTGATGCTGAGCAATCTGGCCAATTTTATACTGACCCACAGGAATCAAGCTGTAGTGTTCACTCAGGTTTGTGTAGAGTCCCGCACTGGCTTGTAACTCTAAGATGGGTTCTGATTCATTTAATATCCAGATCCGTGCTAAGGTCGCCCCAAGACGTTTGTTGAGGGCGATCGCACAGCGTTCTAGCATTTCAGCCAAGGATTCGGCTTCCGTTAGGGCGGTGCCAATATCGGCTCGCAGGGCAGACAGTTGCACCTGTTGTTTGAGGGCAATTTCTGCCTGTTTCCGCTCCGTAATATCGTGCATAATCCCCACGAGGGCTGGAGCACTCGATTTGCCTTTTTCCTTGGAAAGACCGCTGCGAACAGAAGCACTCTGAGAACCGCTGGTTAAGGCAATTTTTTTAGTAATCAGGGTATGAACTGTTCCGGAGGGATCTGTGAGGGTTTCTTCCCGGTCGGATTCTTGTCCGGTACTCAGTACCAGATGATCATTTTCCCAGGCTTCTTGGGCTTCTGCCGGGGGTAAAAAATCCCGTTCTGATTTGCCAATTAAAGCATGGCGCTCAACCCCCATCAACTGACAAAAGGCATCATTTACCATCGTCCAATGATGCTGTTCGTCTTTGACAAAAATGGGGTCAGCAACGGCATTAATCACCCGATTGAGAAAATCTTCATTGGCTTTGAGGGTGATTTCGGCTTGTTTAATTTCTGTAATATCGCTAGCAGTGCCCAAAATTTGTTGGGGTAGTCCAGCTTCTGTTTTACTGAATACTGTATCTCGACTCACCAACCATAAATATTCACCGTTGCGGTGTTTGAGTCGATATTCAATTTCAAAAATATCCCCATCAATTCCAATCGTCATCTGAGCATAATAGTCTGTCAGATTTTCCAAATCATCCGGATGAATCAGTTGTTGCACGAAGGTATCCTCCATGCTCTGAATTTCATCGGCACTATAGCCGAGAATATCGGCCACGGTGGGGTTGACGTACAGGTTTTGTCCCTCCACCAGATCATAAATATAAAGAATATTGGGACTGGCATCGGCAATTTGCTGTACCCAGCGCTGGCTGGATTTTAAGGCATCTTCAGCGATTTTGCGATCGCGGGATTCTAAGGCCAGGGAAGTCATGTGAGCCAGATAGTTGGCAAAGTTATGTTCTTCAATTGCCCAATCTCGTAAACTGCGATGGGGGCCGGAGAAGCTGCTGTCAGGCAGGTTACGGGTATTGAGAGCATGGGTATGTTCTAAACTGATAATGCCGAGAACTTTACCTTTAAAGCGAATCGGGGCATAGAGGACGGAGGTAATTCCAGCGGGCTGAAAGTAATCTTCGGTGAGTTCTTGGGTACGCGGATCGCGGCGAGCATCTCGAATGGCGATCGCCCGAGCTGGCTTTAAGGCTTCAAAATAGTCAGGATAATCAGATTGGGAGAATACAATGTTTTGTTGATAGGTATTCGAGCGATTTTCGTAGAGTTGAGCGCAGTGTAATTCCGATTGATCCTCGTTATAAAACCAGACCCCACCCCGTTCAACATTCAGGGTTCGACAACTGAGTTGGGTAATTTCGGTTAAGGCTTCTTGAAAGTTACCGTTATAAATACTGTGACTTTGGGCTAATTCTAATAATCCGGCCTGTTGTTTTCGTAAGCGAATGCCACTAATGAGTAAGTTAAATTCTGCTGAAATCCGCTCTTGAATTTCTCTTTCCAGGGCAACGTTTGCTAAATCTAATTGATGTTTATAAGTTTGCATGATCTGTCTTATTTCTTGGAGTTGGGGGTTTTGGGATGAATCAGCGATCGGCAATGAAGGGGTGAGGGACTGACGTTGCAACTCGCTCACAATTCGAGGGGTAAATTGGCAGAGGATTGATTCAGCTTCTTCAACCTCAGTCCAGGGGTGGTGGCTAATGATTGAGATTAAACCGATGACTTGCTGTTGCTGATTGATCAGGGGAGCAGCGATATAGGCTTCCACAGTTGCCTGGGTTGAGGTGGAGAGTTGAGGGGCTAATGTATTCCCTGCAGAGTAGGATAGGGTTTGGGATTCGATCAGCAAGCGCCAATCGGTTTTGGCAAGGTTGATTGTGACGTTCTGTTGCTGCTTGCCATCCAACCAACGGCTAACAGTCTGCAGTTGATGGGCTTGCTCCTGTGCTACTTTTGCGAGCCAGACTTCTGAAACTCCCAATTTCTGAGCGAGGTACTCTACGAACACACATAAGAATTTTTCCCCTGTTGTCCAGGCCATTTGAGCGGCTAGATCCGTTAAATCAGGGTCAGCTTGAGTGGGGTGTGTCACTGGCTGATGCATAAGCAGGTGAACTTTCTCTAGTTTAGCGGGACTCTTGATCCAAGTGATGATCCCGTTTGAGGATGGATTGAGAGGAGCCTGCAAGAATTGATGGTATGGACTACATGTCATAGAGGGTAGGAGAGGAGTCATTCCAGGACAATAGCTTAAGCAAATACACTTATATTTTTGATTTTTATGAGTATTAAAAGTTACCTTTAAAATAGGCAAAGCCTATTTTTAAATAGATAGCCATCAGGATGTAGAGAGATGATATCTGAGTTTTACGTTTAAATATTCTAGGTTTAAGCTTTTAATCAGTCCCAGCATCTTGTTCAACACCCCTTTTATCTGATCGATCTGCTTTGTATAAATTATATCATAATACTCCGGGGCAGCTAGTATTGGGGTGTGATCGCTCTGTTTCCGAGAAATCAGAGAAAGTGGTTCTGCCTTGAAACGACTTTCTCAAAGGATTCCCAAAATGGACAAAATTGATCCATTTCAAATGATCAAAATTGCTCAGTCAACAGCCATTCAAGATTTCCTGCTGTATGAGCCAATCCGTTCTGAAAAGGGGAGAAAGGATTGCATCTTTTACCCACTTGCTAATGTCAACTCCCTGATTAGATGAGATAAAAATTTAACTGCTCTTTGTAGAGAAATACTATGAGAAGGATTGTCAGCTTCTATCGAGTTATACTATAGTGAAAAGCTTAGATTATAAAATTCAACAGATTGATTCAAACTAGCCGTTGGGACAACTCCTTGACTCATCTCTAGCATTGAGATTCAGTACCTACTGCTTTCCCGGCTGATTGGTTTCTGCTTCCCTTGTCACGGAGCACCGATTTTGTATTTATTTTTAAAGTTCGGTTGAAGTCTAAGAAAGCTTTTAACAATGTATTGTGTAGAGTGCGAATTGTCGGTAATGACCATTGAAGATATTATTCAGCTACTGCAGGCGACTGAGTCAAAACCTTTAACCACTCTGCAAGAACTGATCTTGCGGCAGGCTTGGAAGGGAAAAACCTATACAACCATCGCTCAGGAAGCGTATTATGGGGCAGAACGAGTCCGAAAAGTGGCGGCTCGATTATGGTCTCTTTTGAGCCAAGTGATTGAAGAACCCATTACCAAAACCAACTTTCGCCGCTGTTTAGAATCCCGTCCCCTTACCTCCAGCCAATATCAACTGATTCAAAATAGCCGTTCAACCTTGACCGCGTTACCAGAGTTTCCCGACAGTCCCATTCCTCCTAATTCTCCCTTTTATATTCCCCGTTCTCCCATTGAAGAACTAGCCGAAGCAGAAATCACTGAACCAGGGAGTGTGATTCGGATTATTGCCCCTCGAAAAATGGGAAAAAGTTCTCTGATGTTAAGGCTTTTAGATCATGCCATTCAAAAAAGTTATTACACGGTGAATTTGGACTTACGACAAGCCGATGATCAGATTTTTAGCAGCTTAAATAAATTCTTGCGTTGGTTTTGTGCCAATCTCAGTCTAGAACTGGGACGTGCGCCCCAACTGCATGAATATTGGAACGACGAACTCGGCAGCAAAGTCAGTTGTAGTGTTTATATTCAACATTATATTTTAGAGTCAATTCCCACGTCTTTAGTGTTGGGCTTCAATGAATTTGATCGGATTTTTAAACATCCTGATATTGCCTCGGAATTTTTACCCCTGATTCGATTATGGTCTGAACAAGCCAAAAGTATTGAGATTTGGCAAAAACTGCGATTAGTGGTGAGTTATTCCACTGAGATTTATATCCCCCTCAAGTTAACCCAATCTCCCTTTAATATGGGTTTACCTTTGACGTTGCCCCCTCTGACTCCCAAACAAGTTCAAGTCTTAGCCCTGCGTTATAGACTGGAATGGATCGGTAATACTGAAATTCGGCAACTGATGGACACCTTAGGGGGACATCCTTACCTGATTCAGTTGGCTTTATATTACTTCAAATACAGTGATTCAATTACCCTAAATCAAGCGATTTCCTCCTCAACTGCAGTGACGGACGGTGCCACACCAACCGACCAACAACAACAATTATTTACTCGCTTCATCCGTCAAGCGGCTACAGAATCTGGGATTTATAGTGATTATTTACGGGGACTTTTAACCACCCTCAACCAAGAACCTGAATTAACCGCAATTGTCAAACAAATGCTGCTGCAAGATCGTCCTATTGAGTTAGAACCGCTGCACATTTATCAGCTTAAAAGTTTAGGATTGGTTAAATTAGAAGGCGATCGCGTCATTCTGAGTTGCGATCTTTATCGTCAGTATTTTAGCAAGCAATTGTTCGGTTCTGAACTGCCGTCGGAGTCACGAGTCGCCCTGCATTTGGCTAAACCTATCCAGTATTTCCCGTTACGGAGTTTACCTAACCCTGAAATCTCCTATATTGATGATTTAACGGAAATTATTAGTCGATATTCATTTGATTATTGTTTACAGCGAGAATGGCGGCGGGCTGCCCGTGAACAACAGCATTTATCTTTAATTTTTGGGGATATTGACTTTTTTCAACTTTACAATGATTTATATGGTCAACTGGCAGGCGATCGATGTTTACAAAAAATTGCCCAAGTGATTCAAAACTGTACCCTACGACCGGCTGATGTTGTCGCCCGTTATCGCGATGAAGAATTTGTGGTGGCGCTGCCGGGAACAGGAATTGATGGGGCAATGCACGTCGCGGAACGCATTCGAAAACAAGTGATTGAGTTAGCTATTCCTCATGGGGGTTCGCCCCTCCGTCCTCCGGTGGTGACGATTAGTTTAGGGGTTGCCAGTACTGTTCCTCAAAGCCGTATTGATACCACCAGCTTAATTGAAGCAGCGAACCATGCCCTCAATCAAGCCAAAGTTCAGGGGCGAAATCGGGTAACAGTAGGTGATGTGGTGGAGGCTTAGGGAGATGAAGGCAGGAGGCAGAAGTCAGAAGTCAGAAGCGCAAAGTGCGGTCTTGGGGTCTCCCCAAGTGAAGCAACTTTGCAAGAGAGTCAGAAGTCAGAAGTTAGCTAATTGCAACAATCTCCCTATCTTCCTGTTCCCTTGTTTTCTGCAATCGGTTGTGAATCTTCTGGCATCAATTAAGCCAGAAACAGATTTAATTGTTGACTAGGGCGATATCCCACAAACACCTGATCCACTTGATTGGGTTTAACTCGCAGTTGATTGGTTAATACTGCAGACATCACATCCCGAAAATCCGTGGTAATGGCTAAATCTCGACCTTCATATAACTCCGACTCTGATAAACCCGGCCATTGACCATAAACCTGTCCTCCCCGAACCGCGCCCCCTAACAACCAGATCACGTTACCATGACCATGATCGGTGCCGCCATTGCCGTTTTCCTTAACAGTGCGACCAAACTCAGACATGACCACAATGGTTGTATCTTGATACACTTGATCCAAGCCTTTGACTAAGGCAGCGAGTCCTTCTCCTAAAGGTTTCAAACGGTTTGCCAGTTGTCCTTTGCTGCCGCCTTGGTTGACATGAGTATCCCAACCCCCCAGATCCATAAACGCCAGTTGAATAGTCGGATCACGGACGATCAGACTCGCTAGTTGTTGGGCTTCTCCAGCAAACCCATTGGGTAAGGGTGCCCCTTGACTGGCGGCATCCATTTCTGCTTCTAAGTCTTCTAGGAGTTGTTCTCTAGCGGTTCGTCCCTCCTGATAGGCTAAACTAACGGGATCTTGACCGTTATAAAGCTGATCAAAAGCGGTTTGAATGTTTTCTCGATCAATGGGTAACTCCCGCGCTGAGTTCCTTCCTAAGGCTATATTAGCAACTGATTCTGGCCCCACCAACGCCCGTGGCACTGCTTGTCCTACACTCACCGCCTCTACAGGAGTTTGTCCCGGTAAGGCGGCTAATAAACGGTTCATCCAGCCTTCAGAGATTTTTTTATCTCCCGGCACACCCGTTTCCATGTAATATTGGGCATCAAAGTGAGAACGAGTAGGATCGGCTGAACCACAGCTATGGATAAAGGCTAAATTCTTTTGTTGCCACAGGGGTAATAGGGAACTTAAAGCGGGATGCAGGCCAAAAAAACCATCGAGATCTAATGCCCCTTCCTCTTCTCCCGGTTGAGGAATAGCAATCAGGGGTCTAGCGTCATAATAGTTGGGTTCGCCGTAAGGCACCACCACATTAAGACCATCGACAGCCCCCCGTAAGAAAATTACAATCAGTCGTTTGGGGTTGGCAGTTTGGGCGGGAGTCCGGGCGACACAACTATGGGTTCCTACGGTGGCGATCGCAGAAGTCCCCAAAAGTCCCAGTAACTTTAAAAATTGCCGTCTATCCATAGAGGTTGTGTTCTTGACTATTTTAAATTGGTTAAATGATTACAATTTTTAGCAAACGTTACCTGATACCCTGACTTGTGATTTTATTACTGACTTGATTATATCGTGACTCTATTGTAGGTTGGTGTTGAGGCAAATGCGAAACCTAATTCAGACAAAATTCAGATGTTGTTGGGTTTCATTTCATCCCAACCTCCGAAAGAATGAGTCGGATGATCAAAAAGTATCGAGGAGATAGGTCATAGGACAAAACGATCGTCCAGGAGAGAGCGATCGCGACTGAGGTCGAGTTCTCCAGTAGCAGCGACTTCAGCCAAGGGATAGCGGCGAAAAAACTCGGAAAGCTTGGTGGAGGGTTCTGGGGAAGGGCTACTCCAAAGATCGTTAAGACTCTAGGCCAGCAATTGGATCAGGCGAAGTTTGTCGCTGGGTGGGAGACGGAGGAGTTGTTGTTCGAGTTCTGGAGATAGGTCAAGAATAAAGGTTGCTATAGTCTTTGCCAAGTCAAAATCTACATTTATTCTATCTTGTTCTTATGTTCATTTGATATTAAGAATTAGTGATAACGGCTACTTTTGTTTGATTAAATTTCATTCTACCCAACCTACCTATTCTATTACGGTCGGGGGTTGGTGTTGAGCCAGGTGCAAAACCCAACTTAGGCAGAAGCCATATTTTGTTGGATTTGATTTCATTCTACTGATTCTTACTTGTAATTCAGTTAGATTCTTGATCGGTTTATTAGATTAATAATTTCCACTGAAATATGAAAGACATAAAGGAAAATGCATTCAGGGTAAATCAAAAATATAGTTAAATTAATTTTTTATTAAAATTTGAAGTAAAAATTTGATAAATATTATGAGGCAATAGGTTGTCATTGAGATAAAATAGAAGCAGCTAAGTTTAAACAATTTTATGAGTTAGATGGAAGTTCAGTTTAATATTGTTCGCCAAACCCAAGACAGTAGTCCTCAGATTCAAAGTTATTTATTGGATGTTGAACCGGGAACGACTATTCTTGAGTGTTTGAACCAAATAAAATGGGAACAAGACGGTAGTTTAGCATTTCGGAAAAATTGCCGGAATACGATTTGTGGCAGTTGTTCCATGCGGATTAATGGCCGTCCGGCTTTGGCTTGTAAAGAAAATGTGGGGAATGAAATCAAGCGCCTGGAGGCAATTGCGGCGTTAAGTAATGCTGCTTCTACAAAGACTATACCTGAAATTGCGATCGCACCAATGGGAAATTTTCCCGTAATTAAGGATTTAGTGGTGGATATGAGCCGTTTTTGGGATAAGTTAGAAACGGTGGAACCCTATGTCAGTACCAAGGCAAGGTCTATCCCAGAACGAGAATTTTTACAATCTCCAGAAGAACGAGAAAAACTCGACCAAAATGGCAATTGTATTCTCTGTGGCGCTTGTTATTCCGATTGTAATGCTTTAGAAGTGAATCCTGATTTTGTTGGCCCCCATGCTTTAGCCAAGGCACAACGGATGATAGGGGACTCCCGTGATGCTAACACTGAAACCCGCTTAGAAGCCTACAACCAAGGCACTCAAGGGGTTTGGGGTTGTACCCGCTGTTATAACTGTAACAGTGCCTGTCCGATGGAGGTTGCACCGCTAGATCAGATTAGTAAAATTAAACATGAGATTTTAGAACGCAAAGAGGCTAACGCCAGTCGTCCTATTCGCCATCGGAAGGTGATGGTGGACTTGGTGAAACAAGGGGGTTGGGTGGATGAACGGAAATTTGGCATCTTTGTAGTGGGGAACTATTTCCGAGATATTCAAGGATTACTCAGTTTAGGACCGTTGGGGCTGCGGATGTTGAGTCGGGGTAAGTTTCCATTGACGTTTGAAGCCTCTGAAGGAACTCAAACTGTGCGATCATTAATAGAGTCTGTCCAGCAGTTAGAACAACAAAACAATCTTAAATCATGACTTCTGAAACGCCAAACCCTGATGTCAGTCAACCCGCTGAAACTCCAGAAACCCCACTTGAAGCTGAACCGTCTATGGGGTGGAACCGCTATGCAGAACGCATTAATGGCCGCTTTGCTATGGTGGGGTTTGTGATTTTACTGTTAGTGGAGTTCTTCACCCATCAAGATTTATTTACCTGGCTAGGGTTACGGTGAATCATAATACTTAAAACAGGGTGTGGAGATACTTAATTAAAGCTCTCTGCACCCATAATTAATTTCTTCTCCGACAACATCCAATCAATTCTTGACAAGATTACTCAACTGCTTCAAACCTTGCAAAATCTTCTGAAGTTCTTGCACAGATGTTAAAGCAGCAAAAACCCGTGAAACGTTGTACTGTTTTCCCTCAGCCTGACTCAGTTTTACAAATACAGAGTCATCCCCATTCGTCATCAGCGCAAAACTTGGATTGTCCGGATGGGGATTTGCCATCAAGTAAGCTAATGTCTGAGGCAAAGCTGACCATACTGAAAGAGCCATCTTCTTAGATTCCAATACTACCACCCAAACCTGTTCTTTCAACACCAGCACATATAATCGTCCTTGCAAAACCTCTTCCGAATCTGCCAAGATGAGCTGTACTGACTCCTCGGCTTTGATTGTAAAGGGCGGGTCATAGACTTGAGTTAACCGTCGTAGAACGACCTTGCTCAAGACCCGTTCTTTTTGGTCATTTTGAGTCGGAGTTAGAGGGCTTTAAAACCCTCTATTTTTGTTTGCTTTTGCCTTAAGGTTTCTGCCAAATTTTCACCATTGCATCCCATCCCCCACTAATAATAGTCTTGCCATCAGCGCTGATAGTAACGGCATTTACATAACTAGGATGACCCGTTAATGTACTTTGTAACGCACCTGTTTCTAAATCCCACAGTTTAACTGTTTTATCCCAACTGCCACTCACCAAAGTCTGACCATTCTCACTGATATCAACCGACCACACGCCATCAGTATGACCCTGAAAGCGCCGTATTGGTTGTCCTGTCTCCAATTGCCACAACGCAACGGTTCCATCCGCACTTCCGGTGGCAATGAGTCTACCATCTGCACTAATAGCAATGGATAACACTGCTAAAGAATGTCCTTGTAACGTCCGGATGAGTTCCCCAGTTGCCAGATTCCACAATTTCACCGTACTATCTTTACTGCCACTGGCTAAAATTCGACCATCGGGACTAATAGCTAAAGCCGTCACCATTTGAGAATGACCGGATAAAGTTTGGAGTAATTCTCCAGTATTTACATCCCAAATTTTGATTGTACTATCCCAACTGCCGCTGGCAATTTTTGCAGCATTCGGACTAATGGCAACAGATAAAACCGCGTTATCATGTCCTTTTAAAGTGTGAAGTAAGGGAAATTCTCCTGAAGTTAAACCCGTTGCAAAATCCCAAATTTTAACGGTGCCATCTTCCCCGCCAGTGACTAAAATTTTGTTATTGTTACTAACAGCTAAGGCATTTACCCCCCCTGAATGCCCTGCAAAGCTGCGTCGCAGTCCTCCCGTTTCTAAACTCCATAATCCGACGCTACCGTTACTATTTCCACTGACTACAGTATCTGAAACGATTTGTAATGCCATCACTTCCCCAGAATCATCCCGCAGACTTTTAGCCAGTAAAAAATCACCCGTTGAAGCTGTGGCATTTTCAGGCGGAGTGGATGGGGGTAAACTGGTCGTGACGTTAGAAGATTCGGCTTCAGCGGTTGGAGTGGAAAGGGTGGGAATGGTGGGAATGGTCGGTAACGTTGCTGTTTTTCGCCAATCTAAAAAGCGGTTAATTTCGATACCGGCTGAAACAATTTGATTGCGATTTACCCCGAGTTGAACTAATCCGTTAATTCCAATTAAGTTACCTGCTGCATTTAAAATGGGGCCGCCACTCATGCCGCTTCTCACCAGATTTGTGTAGACTAAAGTATAGCCACCGCGAGGAGATTGACGGCGGGTTAAGGTTCCTTCTGTACTCAGAAATAATCGTTGTCCTAATGTACTTCCTGAACGGGGCCATCCCCCCACATGAATGGGACTGCCAATTTCAGTGGCACTGGAATCAGCAACTGTTGCGATGGGATAATGCTGAGAACTTTCAAAGGGAATAATCGCTAAATCAATATCATCAATTTGCCGAATTAAACTATAGTAAACCTTGTGACGTTGCTCATCAGGAGTAATAATTTCATATTCTCCGACTCGACTAACCACGTGCCAATTGGTAAGGACATAATAAATATTTCCTTTTTTTTCAATGAGTACCCCTGAACCGCCACGAGGCCCATCAATTCGCACGGTAATTTCACTGGCAATGGTGTTTAAATCAGTGGGATTAAGGGCAAGATTATGGGATAATAAAGGGGATACAGTAGGATTAATGAATGTTTGACTTAAACTGGGATTGGCAACAGAAGCAATTAATCCCAGAGAAATCATAATCGATAGCTTTTGTTGAGATTGAACGAATCTGTTTTTTAACCCATTTTTATCAATCATTTTATTTATAGAATCCCTAAAGGGTTTTTGTAAGAGAGTATAATACAGAAAAATGCTATAGTCCGGTTTTATATAAGCTTAAGTAATTATATGACTTTTAAAGTTTTAAAGTTCAAATCATACTTAAGAAGTTGGGTGAATTTTGTCTGGGAATTATTCTCAATAATTCACGAGATTGCGTGATTTGAGCTGGTGTGATATGATAAAAATCAACAGGGTAGTGTGACTACAGCAAATTTTGTTGCCCTCAAGCCTAGGAAAATCGTAAAGTCGGCTCAACTTTTTACCCTCATCAACTTTTGGAATTGAACGAATTTTATCTGATTCCCCATCCCTCTGGGTAGACGGGGCTTGACAAATATCAAATTCTATGCAAGCTGTGAATTTCTTATAGAAAACACTTTCTCACGATACCCATTATACAGATATCAAATAGATTTCATTTTGCCAGTTTGCACTCACCACTTCCATCACCAATTTTATTGTTATCCCCAAGGTAACTACGGGTTCTATAGAATAAAGTTTTTTTGTCTGTCTAATTTTTCTTCTGTCCCCCAAATGAGTAACACTGAAAAGAGTGACTGGTAGGTCAATATTCCACTTTTTTATACATGACTTAATCTCCTGGAGGGGCGACAACTAGGGGTGATGCAGGAAATTTCTATTCTTGTTCCTGATAATATTCCTGATTTAATGATCAGTTACTTAAATGAACTCAACCGAGATTTGGAAGATCAGTTCGATGACCGTACAGTCCATCAGGATGCCAAAGTTCTGGCTTGGGCTTGTGTTCAAGAAATGTATCGTCCTGCTACTATTAAATGGGAGACAGTGATCGCTGCTTTAGCTGCGAGAGGAGAAAAGGCAGAAGAGCATCTTCAGTACTTAGAAGAGCGATTACGTCTGATATACACTATCGGTGCGACTAAAGACCGCCTGCACTTCTCTCTCGATCCGTTAGCAGAATATCTGGCAGGGTTACACTTAATTGACCTGTATAATGGGGATGAGACACAGTGGTTAGAGTTCCTGGAAAAGACAGAAACCCTTTTAGATCACTCTGCTGCTAGCTCCGGTTTTCTCAGGGCTGTCTTCGACTGCTGTCTTGCCAGGAGCAAAGAGACGAAAATATCTCCTCTTATTTTAACTAAACTCACTCAGATACAAAGCGAAACGTCTCAGTTGATCGCTGCTCAAACTTCTATAAAAGAGGACTTAATTCTAGAGAAGTCACTTAATTAGACTCAATGGTCGGATGCAACAGCGTAGAACGGAAGCTTTGGCGAATTTCTGTATTGAGATATCGACGCTGCATCAATTGCCATTTTTGCCAAGCTTGATAACGACTCTCTCGCAGTAAAGCCGCGAGTTTAGGCAGTGTTGCTTCTATGTCTGACTTTAACACTGTTGCCAGAGTTTCTTCCAAAACTTCACTATCTTGAATATCGCCTAAATATTCTTGGATGGCTTTCATATCCTCCAAGTAAGCGCCATAAGTATTCCCATAAAACTCAGTAAACAAGCTCATTTGATACCGGACTCGCTTCACGGTTTTGCGTAAGTCATGCAAAATCACACCTTGGTCTCTCAAGATTTGTTCAACTTGTGCTGGAGGTAAATGACGATTATTATCCGATGAATTAGCATCAGTTGTTAACGGCTGTAGTCTAACCTGCCAACCCGGATGTAAGAATAGTTGACTGATTTGAGGCAATAACAAATCCGGTAAAACTTCATCAATGGGAAGTTGCTCAATTGAAGTATATTGAGGAAAATCCAGCCACTGGCGCAATTCTTTTTTGAGGGTTGTGTAGGATTTACTTTCAATTGTTTTTTGAACTTTTTTAACAGTTTTATGTCGCTTTTTAAGCAAATCTTGCAAAACTTGATCTAAAATCCCTTGTTCTTTTTTCGGTAAATTTGGATAGTAGTGGGTTTGCAACGCCTCAAGTAATACATCTAAATCCCGTAACTTTCCGAGGCAACGACCGACTTGTCCCACTTGTTTATCTGTGACAGATTCAGGTAGGTTTAAAACTGGGGCAAATCCGTTTAAAGCAGAACGCAGTCGTCGCATTCCTACGCGCATTTGATGCAGTTCTTCAGGGTCTTTATCTTTAATTACTTCCGGTTCGTGGATGAGAATTTTGTCCAGATGCTTGCGAATACCTAAAGCAGCCCAATTTCCTAAAGTATTGACTTTTTTTAATGGATTTAATATCATTTTGGTAGATGAATCAACTCAAACGATTCTATTCTAACATTTTTGAAATTTGTTCTAAAGACTCATAGGGTTAAAAAAAGTAAAAAATTAAACAAGTTTGACATTATTCATCATAACTTTTGATGAAGTGACTGATTGATTCAGCTAACATGAACCATTTTTTTTCAAATTTAATTGGACAGGAGCAAGCTGTTGAGCTACTGGTACAGTCTGTCCAACAGAATCACGTAGCTCCAGCTTACTTATTTGTAGGCAGTGAAGGCATCGGTAGAAGTTTAGCAGCCTGCTGTTTTGTCGAATTATTATTTAATCATAACTTAAAATATCCTCAAGCATCACTTTATCAGCGAATTAAAGAACGAAACCATCCTGATTTTTTGTGGGTAGAACCCACCTATTTGCATCAAGGAGAATTACTCACTCCATCGGCGGCAAAAACAGCCGGACTAAAGCGAAAATCTCCCCCACAAGTCCGTTTAGATCAAATTCGGGAAATGAGTCGTTTCTTGAGTCGTCCGCCCCTAGAAGCCAATCAGTTAGTGGTCGTCATTGAACAAGCGGAAACCATGGCAGAAGCCGCCGCCAATGGCTTATTAAAAACCCTAGAAGAACCGGGAAACGCAACAATTATTTTAATTGCAACCAGTGGGGATGCTTTGCTACCAACGCTAATTTCTCGCTGTGCTAAAATCCCGTTTTATCGACTGAGTCAAACGGCTATGGTGCAGGTTTTACAACAGCAGAATTATGAGGAAATTTTGGCGCATTCTGAAGTAATGGCAATGGCACAAGGTAGCCCTGGAAAAGCGATTCATTATTGGCAACAATTTCAAACCATACCTCCTGAATTACTGAAAAAAACAAAGCAGCCACCGCCCAATTTGCGAGTGGCTTTAGAGTTAGCAAAAGAGATTAGCAAAACCCTAGACACAGAAGCTCAATTGTGGTTGGTAGATTATTTACAACAGTGCTATTGGCAACCAAAATCCACAACAATTAATTATTACGATATTCTCCAACAATTAGAAAAAACACGACAATATCTATTAAGTTATGCTCAACCTCGTCTGGTTTGGGAAGCCACTTTTTTATCTTTATGTCCGGCTTAACGCACTTTTTTATCTTGTTCTTGTCGTCGGCGATCGCGCCATTCTGCGGCAGTTAAATACAAAATTCCACTCGTCGTTACCAGCAAAAGGACAAAAGCTATTCCAACTAAAATATTTAAAGTAGAAAATTCCATTGTTCGTTTCCTTAATTTCTATAATTGATGATAAAAAAAGTGAAATAGAGCCGAGTCAATTGATCGATTAATATTGTGTTCATTAAACTCATCCCAATTCAAAATCGGAAATGAACGCGGAGACGTTATATGTAACGTCTCTACACAGAATAATAAATCATCCAGACATGATATCACTCGACTCAAATCCCTCAATCTGTTCGATAATCGTCAAACAGCGGGTAATTCCTCCAAGATCGTAAATCGAACATGATTAATTGCCAAGTTCCCGACAGAAACAATCTCTTTATTCACGGGCATTCCTTGATTGGTCAGGCGTTGAAACTTAATTCCTTTACCAATTTCCACATGATACCAAGCTAATCCCATAAAAAATCGTAACGGATAAGGACCCCCTTCGGTGACATCATCCGGGTTCGACTCCATCGGCACCCAGCCAAATCCAGGGATATAAAATTCTAACCAAACATGGTTATACTCTGCTTGTAGGGGTATATTTTTTTGATCGGGAAGTGGGGGACATTTATAACGGCCAATCGTTCGGCAGGCAATACCATTTAAACGGCCTAATGCTAATAACACTCCCACATACTCTCCACAAGACCCAATGCCTCGCCGCAGAACAACATCCGGTGTTTCAATTTGCGCCGTTAAACTGTAGGAAAGCCGATCATAAACATAATTGCGAATACTCAGCAATTTTCGTAGAATATTCGTTTCGGTTCCCAGGGCGGCGACGGCGGCATCCTGCACCGTTGTAGAATCCATCGCCAGATTGTCATTATCCACCAAATACTTATCTTTGTAATCCGGGGGGAGAGGGGGGATTTTCTCCACATCCCAAGGAGTCAGTTGATACTTAATGCTACGAACTTCAATTAACGCTTTCCAGCCAAAAATCCGCCGTTCTTCAGAGGTTAAGGGTTTAAACTTAAACACCGCGACCCGTTCCCCCTCCTGAATTTCTTCTGTAAAGGGCATCCCAATGGGAGAAACCTGCCGAACTTTCTGCCGTTTCGTATCCGAAGGTAAAGCAATACGCCATTCCACATCTTCTAAATGCACCTCATCAAGGGGTTCAAGTTCCTCCACGTAGGACATTTCAATCAGATAGCCATTGGATGTAGCATAATGTTCAGCCTCATTGTAATGATAAGACAAGGGATGAATAAACGTGCGATCGCGTTTTGCCAGTTGATATTGAGGATCATCATTAGGATTATCCAAAATATAATGTTCATCTCCGGCATAAGCCACATACAGCATCTCTTCCCCCGTTTGAGGATGGGGATGAAACACCAGTCCACTGGGAGACTCAAACGGCGTTAACACGCTAAATCGCATTTCACCGGTTCCCCGTTCTAAACAATAGACGGTTTGTTCCAGTTGGTCACAGACCCATAATTCCTCATCACGGGCAGTAATATTCTCAATGCCAATACCAGGGGCGTAAAACCGGGTAATTTCTGCGGCGGTTTCTCGGTTAAACACATAAATATAGCCGCTAGGTTCACAAGTTACATAAACCACAGATTGCCAAACAGCCACCCCATTGGCGGTGTAGGGTAGGCTAACAAACCGTTGCGGTGTTAAATTTGTAATCGACTCTCCCTCAACACTGTGGGGACAACAGTACACAGTATTATCTTGGGTATACCATAGGGTGTCTTCCCAAATGGCTAAACCCGTAACATCGAGAAACGTGGGGGTGAGATAGGGATTGACCACCGTAGTATTGTCCGTTTGGGGATCAATTTTGAGTAAAAATCCCCGTAAACGATCGATGGCAAACATAACATTGCCAACCGATGCCATGCCGTGGACCGCCGAAACTCCCATTGGTCGAATGGTTCGGGCGAGAGAGTGGGACTGTTCAACAAAGGTAGATGAATCAAGAGGTATACGAGTGGTCATGTTTTCAGATCAAAATAAATCAAGATCAATGGACTCCCTGGGCGCTGTTCTTAACGCGACTTAACGCTTTAAGTCGCAATACACCCCATTAAAAATGCAACATTTGGCAGGGTAGCCTGCAATTTGCCGTTCAAGGGATGAGCTTCCGTTCATGGGTGTTTCCAATACTATGATTAAGAGCAGTTCTTGCACTTGCTTTGCAGAAACATTGGATACAATAGAGTTATCGCCCCTGTTCACTCGATTAAACTGTAGTCAGAGTTCATCATGGTTTGGACAAGTTATTTATGGCTGCTTACCCCCTGGACCGTTGCTTGCTTGATGAAGCTGCTGGTGATTCCTAGCTTGATGCTACCAGCCCAAGCCGTTTCTGTTGGGGGTGCTTCACAGACTGTGGTTATCAGCCCCCCCCTTGAAACCCCTCTGACTGCACCCGTTCAAGCGGAAAGGATTGCCTCTGAGAGTCGATTAGGTCAAACCCAGTGGAATGGATTTGAACCCCCTCGACGCGGCATTCCAGGGCGACGAGAAGCGGGGGGAACGCGGGGTTCTGGATGTATCACTCCAGCTGCTTCGACTGAGTCTGGGCCGATGACCGCTTTAATTCCTGCCTCGACCTTAGGAAGAACTGCTGCAAAGGAACTGACGTTTTTCTACTACGTTCCTTTCATTCTGGAAAATACCCCAGTTGAGTTTGAACTGACGGATGAAAATGACAATACATTGTATAATCAGTCCTTTACCCTGAGCAATGATCGGCCTGGAATTATTCAACTGAACCTTTCCAAACAGGAGAATTTACCAAAACTAGCTGTTAATCAAAATTACCGCTGGTATTTGACTCTTAAGTGTAATGCAGATGATCCTTCCGCCAATCCTGTGCTTTATGGTTGGGTACAACGAGTGAAATTAAGTCAATCTCAAAAACTTCAGATTGCTCAAGCTCCTCCCCAAGAACGTCTACGACTCTATGCTGAGAAAGGGTTATGGTATGAAACATTAGCCATCTTAGCACAGTTGCGTTCATTGAATCCGACGGATGTTTCCCTCAAAACGGAATGGTCGGAATTATTGGATGCAGTCGGTTTAGCCAGTTTAGCCGATCAACCTTTTGTTCCCAGTCAATTCAAAGTCAATTCAGAATTAGATGTAACCCAGTCGAGTCATTGAAGTTGTAGCCCGTTGCTGAGATTGGAGGAACAGCAAACCCCTGTCAATCATCCCAAATGAGTCATTATTCCTTAATGATTGGGAATATCATTGACCCGCTATATAATCTGAGAGGGCTAAGAATTGGGCAGCAGAAATTCTACTGTAAATTTTCATGAAATTAACTCGTGATCCTGCCATCTCTACCAAAATCCTTAAAATGAGACAGCGGGTGCATTGGCAACACAAAACAGTCATCGAAAATCAAATTGATCAAACTCGTGTTGTCTTGGCAGATGACCACTGGGATGACTGGGAATTTTCCTTCCTTGTGATTGGGGATAGTGGGACGGGCTACCATCGCGGCCATGATCCTCAGCGGCAAGTGGCTGAATTACTATTGAAACAACGGGATCAATCTCGGTTTATCCTGCATACAGGGGATGTGATTTATTTAGTTGGGTCTAGTGAATATTATCTCCGCAACTTTATTCAACCTTATCGTGAGTTTATCGTCGGCGGTGAACATCCGGAGGCGATCGCCTACGATCAAATGGTATTTAATTTTCCCTTTCTTCCGGTTCCGGGAAACCACGATTATTACGATTTACCCCCGCTCTATAGTTTAGTTGCACCTCTGATCGTTCCTTTGCGTCGCCTGTTGCGTTCTCAAGTGGATCTCGATATTGGTTGGCATGGATCTTATCAAGGGGATGCTTATGCCAGAGCCTTTTTAGATTATCTCAGTATTTGGGAAAGTGACGCAGATTTAGTGCAACATTTTCAGCAGTATTATACAGCTCAAACGTCAACCGGTCGTTGTTTACACTATCAACCGGGGGTTTTTACGCGACTCCCTAACCGTTACTACACGTTTCGCTATGGGGGCATTGATTTTTTTGCTTTAGATTCTACCACATTTAATGCACCTGCTCCCCTACCCAAAACCGCCGAAGGAGAAATCCTCCGCCGTCAACTTCGACAACGTTTACAGCAACTCCAACAACAAGAACAACAACTCCTGAATCATTCGGAAAACCTCAACCCAGATGATCCTGAACAATTGGAACAAATTCAAGATAATAACGCCAAAATTGAACAAATTCAGGAGATGCAAATTGATATTGAAAAAACCCTCAGCGCCGATGAATCGGATGAAGTGGTAGACTGGGAACAACTCAATTGGTTACAACAACGTCTGATTGACTCTTGGCATACTGATGAAGTGCGAGGACGGATTATTTATTTCCATCATCCCCCTTATGTGACGGAGGCAACCAAATGGCAACAAGGGCAAACTTTAGCCGTTCGTCAAAATCTACGACGGGTATTGGATGGGGTATTGGCAGCCGTCAGTGAACGTTCCCTGGGTAGTCCCATTGTCGATTTAGTCCTCAATGGTCATGCCCACTGCTTAGAATATCTCCGAACTGGTGAAACCGGACATGGAGATGCTCACATTCCTTGGATTATTTGTGGCGGCAGTGGTTATAGTTTACGTCGTCAGCGTTCAGAAGGCCCTAAAATTGAGGAAGAGATTGAAACGGTCAGTGGCATCAAACGGCGAGTCGTGGCTGAATCTCAATGTTATATTGGTCGCAGTGGTCATGGTTCTGACAAACACCGTCCTTATTCCGCTATTCGCATTGATGTTAAACCAAGTAACCCGCCTCAGTTTTTTGTTCAACCCTTGCTAGCAGAATGGCAACATCATCACTGGAATTATCCCAAAGCTGATGGGTTTCACATTAAATAAATTGAATCTTTAAGTTAATGATACTAGAAGTTGCAATACTGGATATTAAATCCGGTTTAACGGAGGAGTTTGAAGCCGCATTTAAAACGGCTTCCCCTTTAATTGCTTCTATCTCTGGCTATATCTCTCATGAACTTCAACGTTGTGTAGAAAACAACCATCGTTATCTTTTGCTGGTTTATTGGCAGCAATTAGAAGACCATACGATTGGGTTTCGACAATCCCCAGAATATCAACAATGGCGTTCTCTTTTACATCACTTTTATAATCCGTTTCCCGTTGTAGAACATTATGAAAGGACTGACATTAAGGTAAAATTTCAGTCAGTTGGTAGCGATACTGCTAACGCAACGCTACGAGAACGCGACTAACGACAAATTCCCTACATTCTAAACCCTTACTGTAAACGGCTACGACTGACTGAAGCGTGAGTTCCTGGCCAGGGAATAGAATCATCGGCGGCTAAAGTTTGGGCCACACTGCGGGCACCATAACGGTTCAGGTGACTCGGATCAACAAAATAGTCGTAGCGTGTTAAGGCTTTTTCAGCTAAGTCAATAAATATAAATCCATACTGACGAGATAAATACTGCATATTGTCTTGAAATTCTTGTTCCGCCCCCCATCGAAACCCATCTAAGTAGTCATTCGTTAAGGGTAAGTTAACAAACACCAGAGGAATATTATGGGTATCAGTAAAAGCGATAATTGAACTGAAGGCGCTGGCTTGTTCTCCCCCTAAGTTAAAAGCCCGATAATCCCCATCATATTGACCGGACACATAAGGTTGCCGTTGATAATAAGTGTAGGGATCATATTGATCCGACAAGGGCAAAAATCCATTGGCATCAATCTCACTTAATGACACCAATAGCCCAGATCTGGACAAGGAGGGACGGTCTACTAAGTTAATCGTTTGAAATTGATTGCTTGCACTCCTGTAAAAACTGGCTGCAGAAGCCTGTAACTGCTGCGTTGCATCCCAGGGACGTTGACTTTTGCGACACTGTTGGGGCCAGTTATAACAGTAAGAGACAGAATTAGAGGACTCTGCGGGAGTGAGTTGGGGACGAACCCCAGCAATTAACCTTTGATGGCCGGCAGATGAGAGAATTGATTCATAAGTACGATCAATACGGCCACTATTAAAAGCCCGTACCCCATCGGCCCAAACAATCATACGCGGCAATTGATCGGGGGTTAAAATCTGTCTAAGCATATAATCCACCACTTGCGCCGTAGCGCCATTCACGCCAAAATTAAAAACTTTTAAATCTCGATACCCTTTTGCGGCCAACGACTGCTGCAGTTGTTGCGGATCAACCCCCTGTAACGCCCGTGAACTGCCGACAATCAAAATATCCGGTGTTCCCACCGTACTGAGATAAGAGAGGTAAAGTCTTAATTGTTGATCTAACGGTTCACTCTCAAAACTGGGAAACACCAAAGCAGAATCATCAGAGGCGGCTTGTTTTTGGGCGTAGGTGAGGTTTCGCATATACTCCACTACCTTTTTCTCTGCAAACGCCCGTTGGGGACTGTTGGGAGGGACGGCTTGCATCCAGGCTACCGCTTGTACCCAGTAGCGGGCGACTTCATCCCATTGTTGTTGAGTATTGGCTGTTTGTGCCAGGTTGGCGGCCTGTAAGGCATATCGTACCGATTGATCAAAGGGATTTTCTGGGCTACAACTGTTGGGGTCAGATGGTTCTTCCCCTGGTTTGGGATCAAGATAGCGGCGGCGAAATTGGGAGAGTTGGACAGACTCCGTGACGGATGCCTGAGTCACAGATGAATGGCTAGATTTGAAGTGGGCTAAAGGATGACAAGATGAGGGAGTATTCTGGGCGGCTTGCCGCTGACTCATTCCCAGAAAGGCGATGACAGGAATGATCCCTAACCCGATCATAACCCTTTGTTTAATCTGGGGAGAACGCAATGGATTGATAAACCGTGTCATGTTTGATGGGTAGAACAATCTAGCACAGGATCTGACTATGTTCCAAAAGTGTATCGCAACCTGGGGCGATCGCCTACCCCACATTAGTGATTTTGATATTGCGCTACGCCCTAGGCAATCGTCAAGTGTCCTAACTGTAAAATGTAGCGTTAGTATTGCCAGGAAATTAATGAGGTTAGCTGAAAAAAAGGTTCAAGAAATACTATTGCAGTACAAGATGAGTTGAGGAGATCGCGGATTGTCTATTAGGGGTGTAGGATGTCGGGTGTAGGGTGTAGTCAAGTGTCAAATACCATAAAACCTTGTGCTATATCTTTTTAAAAAAAGAAGGAGAAACGTTTGATTTCTTCTCCTTTTTTTAGGGTTATTTTTCAAGGGTTTGCAAGCAGGGAATCAGGAGTAAATTATCACCAAAAAGAACGGGAGCGGAGATGCCCCGCGTTTTTTAAACCGGGGAGGAACCGTGACGCGGGCGGTTTTAACCGCCGATCCAATACTTCATCTAAGTGATAAAATTGGGGTATGGAACAAGTA
>Ga0209594_1000106_pt1 | contig 64598 bp, 54 predicted proteins | sample AshMeaCrysSpring_FD_184126 | JGI IMG/M metagenome (GOLD analysis project Ga0209594, IMG submission 184126) | Groundwater microbial communities from Big Spring, Nevada to study Microbial Dark Matter (Phase II) - Ash Meadows Crystal Spring... | ecosystem: Environmental > Aquatic > Deep subsurface...
TGGCGAAGTGGGTCCGGTGGTCGACCGCCCCGGCCTGGAAGTCGGGCTGGTTCTGCACCGGTCCGGTCAGGCCGGGGTTGTGCACGTCGACCAGCGCCGGCACGAGCTGGCGGGTGCCCTTCGGCATGGCGTTGACCCACTGGCGGCGCCACTGCGCATGCAGCTCCGGTGGTACCAGGTCGAGGGTCTCGGGCAGCAGCGCCCCGGTGGCGTCGGCCTCGACCGCCTCGGCGTGGGTGCCGAGGAAGCCGGACAGGGCGATCAGCTCGTCCGGCCGGAAGTCGGCGGAGTGCCGCTCGAGGTACTGGGTCAGCTGGAACACCCGGCCCTTGGCGCCGAACAGCAGCTCCTGCGCCACGGTCGGGCAGGGGATGCGCCCGGCCGGGTCGCCGAGGTACTCGCGCAGCAGCTCGGGCTCGGGCATGAGCGCCTCGGACAGCACGTGGCTGGTGGCGAAGCCGTCCATGGCGTTGGCGACGGGGATGAGCGAGAGCGCCGAGGTGCGGTAGGCGATCGCGGCCAGGTCGGCGGCCTCTTGGGCGTTGGAGCCGAACAGGATCGTGTAGCCGGCGCTCAGCAGCGCGTAGACGTCGTCGTGCCCGGCCATCACGTTGAGGCTGTGCTTGCTCACCACCCGGGCGGCGACCTGCAGCACGAAGCCGCCGATCTTCTTGCCGACGGTGACGTAGTGCGACTCCAGCGCGTAGAGGATGCCCTGGCTGGAGGATGCGTTGGAGATGAACTGGCCGCCGGTCAGCGCCGCCCCCAGCGCGCCGCTCTGGGCCGAGTGCTCCCCCTCGGGCTCGAAGAAGAACGGGTGCTTGCCCCACACGTTGACCCCGCCCTCGGCCCGAGCAGCCTCGTAGAGCTCGGAGATCTCGGTGGAGGGCGTGATCGGGTACCCGATGACCCCGCCGCAGACGTGGCGCATCACGTGCGCGACGGCACCGTTGCCGTTGATGACGGACGGGACGCCGGGGAAGCGAGGCGCGGAGGGCTGGGCAGGCTGCGTGGTCATGTCACATCCGATGCGAACCAGGGGGCGGGCAGCGCCGGACGGACGAGGGGGCGCTCGAGGGCGCCGAGCTTGCGCGACAACGCTGACCTCCCGTCCGCGGCGGGCAGTGCTCACGCTCGTTCAGCCGCCGACGCGGGCGACCTGCCAATAGTCCCGTGCTGGTCCTCCCAACGTCCCGCCCCCGCCAACCCCGCCAACCCCGCCGCCCCGCTCACCCCGCCAACCCCGCTGCCCCGCTGCCCCGCTGCCCCGCCGCCCCGCTCACCCCGCTGCCCCGCTAATGACCACGTCCAGTAGGCGTGCCGGCACTTGGCGAGGCGTGCACGCACCGCGAAGTGCACACGCGCCCACGTGACGTGGTCATTAGCCAGCGGGACGGCAACGCGGTGGGGGGTCAGGGCTCCAGGTAGATGAAGCCCGGGCCCACGTCGGCGACCGGCACGCCGGCGTCGGCCAGCGCGCTGCCCCACTCGCCGCGGACCGAGGGGTCGGCCCCCTCGAACCCGTGGTCGGCGGTGAGCAGCACGGCCACCTCGTCGATGACGCCGAGGCGGTCGAGGTGGTCCAGCAGCGCCTGGAGCCGCCGGTCGGCCTCGCGCAGGGACTGCGCCGCCGGGGCCGAGCGCGGTCCCCCGGCGTGGTGGCCCGCGTCCGTGACGGTGGCCGACCACCAGGTGAGCCGCGGCGCCTGCGCCGGGCTCGCCCACGCCGCCAGCACCTGCTGGAGGCCGGCGTCGTCGACCTGCGTGCACCACGCGTAGTAGGGGTCGGCCAGCACCGCAGCCGACTCGAGGTACGGCGAGGCGGCCGGGTCGGGCAGCAGGTGGCCGAGGTCGTCGGCACCGCCGGCAGACCCGCTGGCCCGGATGAGCTGCATGGTCGAGGAGGTGGCGCCGCGGTCGACGGCCTCGTTGATGCAGGCGGTGGACGCCTGCGGGTCCGCGCGGCGCACAAGGTCGAACACCGTGGCGGCCTCCGGTCGCATCCACCCCTCGGCCAGGTGCCAGGCCGATCCGGTGTTGGTGACCACGGTGCGGCGCTCGGCCCGCTCGCGGTAGGCGTTGCCGAGGATGCCGTGCCGGTGCACGCCCACGCCCGTGAGCAGGCTCGTGTGGTTGGCCAGGGTCACGCTCGGGAACTCCGCCAGAGCCCCGCCGTCCAGGGCGGTCCCGCGCTCGAGCAGGCGGGCGACACCGGGCAGCTCCCCTGCCGCCGCCATCGCCAGCAGCTCGCCGCAGTGGGCACCGTCCCAGAGCAGACCGAGCACCCAGCGAGCGGCCGCTGACCCGGGGGGGAGGAGGACGTCGACGACCCCGCCGTCGAGGGGACGGCCGGCGGCGTCGTGGATGTGCTCGACCGCCACACCTGCCAGCGCGGCCAGGGTGGGGGCGACGTCGACGAGCCGGGCCCACCCCTCGACCACTCCGCGCGCCGGCACCCCCGGCGCCGACACGATCAGCGGGGCCCGCGACTGCACCACGTCCAACGACCCGTGCTCGCCGGCGTGCCCACCGGCCTCGGGCCAGAAGTGCGCCGGGGTGTGCACCACGACCAGGTCGGGTGAGCGGTCCGGGTCGGCGAACACGCGGGCCAGGCGCTCACGGGCCAGCGGGTAGGCGTTGCGGGCGTTGGGCGGCGACGGGTCGGCCACCTCCTGCTCGTAGGGCAGGAATGCCCGGGGGTCCTGGTCGGCCACCGGGTCCCGCCCGTCGACCACCTCGGTGCCGGTGGGAGACAGCCGCACCCGACCGTCGGCGTTGGCGACGACCACAGCCGCAGCAGCGGGGTCCGCGGTCGGTGCCCCGACAGGCCGGTCCGGCCAGGCCACCAGGTCGACGACACCGGCGAGCGCCGGCTGGGTGAGCGCGTCGACGGCACGGGCACGCAGGTCGTCCATCAGCACGCCAGCACGGTACGGGGTCTTGGCGGCTCGACCACGACGGTCACCCGTACCGGCGGCTACTGATGACGGGCGGGTGAGGCGGCCTGCAGCGTCTGCTCACCGGGGCAGCGCAGGCCGAACACGCGGGCCGTGGCCCCGTCCACGGTGAGCTCGTGCTCCAGCCACAGCCTCGGCCATGGTCCGGGGCCGAGCCAGGCCGCCAGCGACGGGCGCAGCTCGGCCACCTTGCCGTCCACGACGATGTGGTCGACAGCCTTGCGACAGGCGTAGTCGACGACCTGCGCGGGGGTCCCGTACGGGAACGGGACCGTGCGTCGGCCGAGGTAGTAGCGCACGGTCATGGACCGGGTCATCACCTTGTCGTCGGGACGGGTGGTGCGGGCCAGCACCTGGCCGACCGCCCGCTGCTCGGTGGGCTCGGGTCGGTCGAGCAGCCCCGCCGGGCCAGCCGTGCCGGCGGCCAGCGCGAGCGTGGCAAGAACGGCGAGCGACCCCTGCACGACCCGGCGCACCAGCGGTGAGCGCAGGTCGGCCAGGCCCACGCCGACCAGGACGCACGCGATCATGACCGAGGAGGCCAGGTAGCGGTCCTGCACGAAGAACGCCAGCGTGACCGCGACGTTGGCCGCGGCGACGGCGGCCAGCAGGCGCACCCGAGGGTCGCCACGCCGCCGCCAGAGCACCCAGCCGGCCAGCAGCAGCCCAGGCAGCGGCACCAGCTGCCATGTCGGAGGCAACCATGCGGGTGCCGTCCAGCGCGCGTCGGGGCGGACAGCCTGGTCGATCAGCATGGCCAGGTTGGTGCGCTGCACGTCCAGGAACGACTCGGGGTCGGCAGCGACGAGGGCGACCAGCGGCTGCTGCTGGCGGCGGACGATCTCGCCGGTGTCGTCCAGGCGGTAGAGCAGGGCGTCGCGCTCGAGCCGGTCGTGGCGGGCGAGCGCCTCCCAACCCGCGAGGGACGTGTCGGCGGCCTTCCCGGTGAGCTGCCAACGGCCTGTCTCGGCGTGCACCCACGCCGGCCATGGGGCGGCCACCATGACGGCCGCGGCCAGGGCGAGAGCCACCGCCAGCGCCGCCCGCCCGGCAGGCAGCGGCTGCGCCGGTCGGTCCGTCGGCTCGACCGGCCGGGCGCCGAGGCTCTGCTGCTGCCGCCACAGCCGCAGCACCAGCCCGGCGAGCACGACGAGCGCCGCGGGCAGCGCGTCCGCGCGCAGCAGGTAGGCCAGACCGCACGCCAGGCCGACGGTGACGGCCCGCCACCCGGACGGGACCGCCTGCCTGCTGGTGACCACGGCGAGCGCGCTGGCGAGGGCGACCACCGCGGGGAGCTCGGAACCACCGCCGTCGATGCCGGCCGCGACGACCAGCCCCGGGCACAGGGCGACCGCCCACGCGGCGCGCCACCCTGCCCTCGGCCCGCCCACCGCGCGGCCGATCGCGGCCACCGGCAGCACCAGAACCGTGCCCCAGAAGACGTGGTGGGCCGAGAAGCCGATCGTGGGGTCTCCGGTGAGTCGGGCCCACGCTGCCAGCAACGTCGGGACCAGCGGTGCCACCGTGGTCTCGGCGCTGCCGTAGCGCGCGTACCCCTCGCCCGCCAGCAGGCTCTGGCCCGAGGTGAGGAAGGCGGTGGCATCAGCGGTTGGCACCCGGTCGGACGCCGCCACCACGAGCCGCACCGCCAGGGCCGCAATGAGAGCCGGCAGCACCGCGGGCCAGAACGCCGTCCGCCCGCTCATCCCTCGCACCGTACGACACGACGGCGCGCAAGTCAGCGGTTGTTCGCGGGCTGTGCGACTTCGGGATGCGCGGCCGCCTGCAGGATCGTGGTCGTGGCTGCCGCGCTGGTCCTCGCGGGCCAGGCCGGCATCGCCGTGGTACCGGCGGCCGGCTCGGTCACGTCAGCAACGGTCGCCTGCAACGCCGCCAACGCCGCGTCGGCGTCGACCGCCAGCGCGACGCCGTGCGCGCCGGCGCCGAGCGTGACCAGACGGCCGGCGAGCCGTTCGTCAGCCACCACCGGCCAGGCCCGCGCGGTGCCGAACGGGGTGATCGTCCCCCGCTCGTAGCCGGTGGCCGCGAAGGCCTCCGCAGCGTCGGGCATGGAGGCGCGCGACACCCCGAGCACGGCACGCAGCCGCGGCCAGTGCAGCTGCCTGTCCCCGGGGACCAGCACCAGCACGTAGTCGTCCTCGCCGCGGCGGACGACGAGGGTCTTGACCACGTCGCACGGCTGCACGCCCCGCGCGGTGGCGGCCTCGGTGAGGCTGCGGACGGGTCCGTGCCGCAGCACCCGGTACGGCACGCCGGTGGCCTGGACGGCGGCCAGCGCGCGCGCCTCGCCGTCCGAGTTCACACCCGCCACGCTAGGGCGTGCCGGCGGTGTCGCACCTTCGTGGCAGCATCGCGACCGATGACCGACCTGCCCGCGCCTCCCCAGCCGGCAGCGCCGCCGGTAGCGGCGCCCCGGCGCTCCCCGCACCAGGTGCTGCGCGAGGTGTTCGGGTTCGAGGAGTTCCGCGGCGCGCAGCAGGCGATCGTCGAGCACGTCGTGGCCGGCGGCGACGCGCTGGTGCTCATGCCCACGGGGGGCGGCAAGTCGCTGTGCTACCAGGTGCCCGCGCTGGTGCGGCCCGGCACCGGCGTGGTCGTCTCCCCCCTCATCGCACTCATGCAGGACCAGGTGGACGCGCTGCGCCTGCTCGGCGTGCGGGCAGCGTTCCTCAACTCCTCGCTCTCGGCCGAGCAGGCCCGCACGGTGAGCCGCGCCGCGACCTGCGGCGAGCTCGACCTGCTCTACGTCGCCCCGGAGCGGGCGCTCAGCGGCGGCTTCCTGGCCTTGGCCGAGTCGCTGCACGAGCGGCACGGCCTGGCCCTGTTGGCCATCGACGAGGCGCACTGCGTGAGCCAGTGGGGCCATGACTTCAGGCCTGAGTACCTGCGCCTGGCCGAGCTGCACCAGCGCTTCCCCGACGTTCCGCGCATCGCCCTCACCGCGACCGCCGACGCCCTCACCCGAGCCGAGATGCACCATCGGCTGGCCCTCACGCACGCCGCGCAGTTCGTGTCGAGCTTCGACCGGCCCAACATCACCTACACCGTCACCGAGCGCCGCGACCCTCGCCGCCAGCTCGCGGCCCTGCTCGCGGGGCACGACGGGGCGGCCGGCATCGTGTACTGCGGGTCGAGGCGCAAGGTCGACGAGACCGCCGACTGGCTGCGTCAGCGCGGGGTCGACGCGATCGGCTACCACGCCGGCATGGACGCCGAGGACCGACGCGAGGCCCAGGCCCGGTTCCGCCGCGAGGACGGGGTCGTGGTCGTGGCGACCATCGCCTTCGGGATGGGCATCGACAAGCCTGACGTGCGCTTCGTCGCCCACCTGGACATGCCGAAGTCGCTCGAGGGCTACTACCAGGAGACCGGCCGCGCCGGGCGCGACGGCGAGCCCGCGCAGGCGTGGATGGTCTACGGCCTGGACGACGTGGTGACCCAGCAGCGCTGGATCGACACCTCCACGGCGAGCGAGGAGCAGAAGCGGGTCGAAGCCATCAAGCTCGACGCCATGCTCGGCTACGCCGAGTCCGCCTCCTGCCGCCGCCAGGTGCTGCTGGCCTACTTCGGTGAGCAGTCGGGCCCCTGCGGCAACTGCGACGTCTGCCTGCACCCTCCGGTGCTGTGGGACGGCACCGTGGCCGCGCAGAAGCTGCTGTCGGCGGCGATCCGTACCGGCCAGCGGTTCGGTGCCGGCCACCTCGTCGACGTGCTGCGCGGCACGGCCACCCCCAAGGTCGCCCAGCACGGACACGACACGCTGCCCACCTTCGGGGTCGGGGCCGACCTCGACGCCCGCGAGTGGCGGGCGGTCGTGCGCCAGCTGGTGGCAGCCGGTCTGCTGCGGCCGGACGCTGCCGCCTACGGCGCGCTGCGCCTGACCCCCGACGCCCGAGCCGTGCTGTCCGGAGACAAGCAGGTGATGCTGCGCCGGCTGACCCGCGACCCCGCTGCGCCCGCCCGGCGCTCGGGCCGGGCCCGGGACGGCTCCCGCAGCGTCTCCGGCTCCCAGCCGGCGGCCGGTGCCGCGCCGCTGGCGCCATCCGACCAGGCACTGTTCGAGGCGTTGCGCGCCGAGCGGTCCCGCATCGCCGAGGAGTCCAAGGTGCCCGCCTACGTCGTGCTGCACGACTCGTCCCTGCGCGCCCTGGCCACTGACCGTCCCACCGACCGGATGGGCCTGATGCGGGTGCCGGGCATCGGTGCGGCGAAGGCGGAGAAGTACGGCGAGCGGCTGCTGGCGGTGATCGGAGCCGCGGCCCGCGACGTGCCACAGTCGGCCGGCTCAGCAGGGGTCGACCCGATCTGATGCCACCGCCGACGGGGACCGCCACACGAGCACCCCGATCAGCCCCAGCGCCACCGCGGTGGCCGTCCAGCCCAGCGCCGCGAAGCCGAACCCGGTGACGACGAGCCCCGCCACGGCTCCGCCGAGCGCGGCGGACATGCTCATGACGGTGTCGGACGCGCCCTGGACGGCGGCGCGGTCCGGCCCCCGCACCCCGTCCGCGATCATCGCCGACGACGCGACCAGGCAGGCAGACCAGCCCAGCCCGAGCAGCACGAGCCCGAGCGAGAGCACGACGGACGGCCCCGGTGCGGAGAGGGCTGCCAGGGCCGAGGCGACCGCCAAGGTGGCTGCCCCCGCCGCTGCCGTCGCGGTGCGACCCCAGCGGTCCGCGGCCCACCCCATCACTGGCGACAGGGCATACATCCCGGCAACATGCCCGCTGATCGTCAGCCCGATGAGGGTGATCCCGGCACCGCCGTCGTGCATGTGCACGGGCGTCATCACCATCACCGCGACCATGACCGTGTGAGCCAGCGCGGCCGTGGCGATGCCGGTGGTCGCGGCCCGGTCGGCTCGAGCCGCGCGCAGGCCGGAGCGCAAGGTCGGGCGCGCGTCGTCCACCCCGCGACCACCGGACAGGCGAAGGGGGTCGGGCCTCAGTCCCAGCACGACGACGGCGGCAGCCAGCCCCAGGACGGCCGCGGCGACCAGGTACGGGCCGGCGAGGGGGTCCAGCCCCACGGCGCGGGCCAGCACCGCAGCCGGGCCGACGAGGTTGGGCCCGAGGACGGCCCCCACCGTCGTGGCCCAGACCACCACCGACAGGGCCCGGGCCCGGTCGTGCGGCCCGGTGAGATCGGTGGCCGCGAATCGCGCCTGCAACCCGGCCGAGGTCGCGCCACCCAGCAGCCCGGAGCCGAGCAGCAGCAGCCCGACCGAACCGGCCTGGGTGGCGGCCACGGCCGTCCCCGCCCCGAGGCCGCCCAGCACCAGGGCCAGGCCCAGCCCGGGGCCGCGGCCGTGACGGGCCGACACACGGGCGGCGAGCAGCGAGAGCAGAGCGGCCCCGAGGACCTGACTGGTCTGCACGAGCCCGGCCAGGTCCCGACGACCCATCACCTCAGCGGCGATGATCGCCCCGACGCTCACCCCGGCGGCCACGCCGACACCGGTGAGCACCTGCGCCGCGGACAGCACGAGCAGGGTGCGTCGCCGCACCCGCACCAGCACCGCCGGGCTCACGGTGGCCGTCGTCTGCAGGCGGGTTACCACGGCAGGCACGGTACGCGCGGCAGCGTGAGCCACCGGCAACACGGACGGCCTGGCATGCTTCGCCGGCCGCGTCCGCCGGCGGAGCCAGGAGCGCCGACGCCCACCGGTCCTCAGCCTCGGCGGGGGCGACACGCCCGACCTCGCCCTGGTCGCGGCTGCGACGGCGCTGGTCGTCGGCGTGATGACGATCACCAGGGGCCCGGTCGACGCGGGCCCGGCGCTGCAACTTGTCCTGAGCCACCACGTCGTCCACCGACTCGGCCACATGCAGGAAGCGGTTGACCGGTCGATCGGCCTCGACGACCAGGCGGCGGCGAGGTCGGCTGCTCGAGCGCAAGGTCGTAGGTGCGCGCCTCCTCACCTCGCCTCGTCGCTGCAGGGCTGCCTCGGCACCGCAGCAGGCAGACCGGCGGCGGTCCGCCGTCCAGGAGCCGCCATGACCGATCATGGACCGATGCCGGACTGGCCCGACCATGCGATCTTCTGGCACCTCTACCCGCTGGGGTTCCTCGGGGCGCCCCGTCGCGCCGAGGACGCCGACCCGGACGGGCCGCCGCCGCAGCACCGGCTGCGCCGGCTCGAGCCCTGGCTGGACTACCTGGTCGAGCTCGGCGCGAACGGGCTGCTGCTCGGCCCGGTGTTCGCCTCCGGCACCCATGGCTACGACACCGTCGACCACCTGCGGGTCGACCCGCGGCTCGGCACTGGCGACGACCTCGACGCGCTGGTCGCGGCCGCGCACGAGCGAGGCGTGCGGGTCGTGCTCGACGGGGTGTTCAACCACGTGGCCCGCTCCTTCCCCGGGCTGGAGTCCCTCGCCGCGCGCGAGGCGTCCGGTGCGATGGCGGTGTTCGAAGGACACGAGCAGCTGGTCGCCCTCGACCACGCCAACCCCGCGGTCGCCGACCACGTGGTGGCGGTGATGGACCACTGGCTCGCCCGCGGGGCCGATGGGTGGCGGCTGGACGCGGCGTACGCCGTCCCGCCGGCCTTCTGGCGCGAGGTGCTGGGACGCGTGCGCCAGCGGCACCCTCAGGCGTGGTTCGTGGCCGAGGTGATCCACGGCGACTACGCCGCCTTCGTGGCCGAGTCCAGCGTGGACTCCGTGACCCAGTACGAGCTGTGGAAGGCGGTCTGGAGCTCGCTCAACGACCGCAACCTGTTCGAGCTCGCGCATGCGCTCGACCGCCACGACGCCCTGCTGGACGGCTTCGTCCCGCAGACCTTCGTCGGCAACCACGACGTCACCCGCATCGCCACGCGCGTGCAGGACGCTGCGCTTCGGCCCTTGGCGCTGGTCGTGCTGCTCACGGTCGCAGGCGTGCCGAGCATCTACGCCGGCGACGAGCAGGGCTTCACCGGCACCAAGCGCGAGCGCGAGTACGGCGACGACGAGGTGCGGCCGGTGTTCCCCGCCCACCCGTCCGAGCTGTCGACCCTCGGCGCGGACGTGCTGGCGCTGCACCGCGAGCTGATCGGACTGCGTCGCCGCCACCCCTGGCTGGTACGGGCCCGCACCCGGGTGGTCGAGCTGACCAACACCACGCTGCGCTACCAGTCGGCCGCGGACGGCCGCCGGCTCACCGTGAGCCTCGACCTCGCCGCCCCCGACGGGCGCGGCTGGTCGGTCGAGGACGGCTGAGGCGGACCGGCGTCCCAGCAGACCACCGGGCAGACGCTCAGCCGGCGCCCACCAGGATGGCCACTTTGCCGCGCACCTCACCCGCCTCGAGCCGGCGCATCGCCTCGGCGGCGTCCTCGAGCGGGACCGTCGCGCCCAGCATCGGTGCCACCGCGCCGGCCTCGACGAGGTCGACCAGGCGCTGCAGGTCCTCGTGGCCCTCGGTGGAGATCAGCACGGCCAGCCGCTGCCGACCGAACGGTGAGGTGACCACCGCCCGCAGCTGGCGGTCGAACCCGCCGAGCAGTCGTCCGCCCTGCTCGCTGCCGACGATCACTGCGGTGCCGGTCGGGGTGAGCAGGCGACGCAGGGTACGAAGCGGCGGGTCGCCGGCGATGTCCACGACGATGTCGAACCGGTGGCCGGAATCGGCCACGTCCTCACGGGTCCGGTCCACGACGTGGTCGGCGCCCAGGCCGCGCACGAAGTCCACCTTGGCGGTGCTGCACACGGCGGTCACCTCGGCCCCGGCGGCCTTCGCCACCTGGACCGTGTAGCTGCCGACCCCTCCGGACGCGCCGAGCACCAGTACCTGCATCCCGGCCTCGACGCGGGCGGCCCGGTGCAGGGCCTGGTAGGCGGTGAGCCCCGAGACCGCGAGCACCGCCGCCTGCGACCACGCCAGGCTCGCCGGGGCGTGCACGAGCTTGCGCTCCAGTGCCGCCGCGTAAGGGGCGAACGACCCGCGCCCGATGCCGGCCACCCGGTCACCGGCGGCGAAGCGGGTGACGCCCGAGCCGGCCGCGACCACGGTGCCGGCCAGGTCCAGTCCCATCACCGACTGACGAGGTCGGCGCAGCCCGATCGCGGGGCGCACCATCAGCGGCAGGCCGTGCAGCAGGTGCCAGGTGCCGCGGTCCATCCCCGCCGCCTGCACGGCGACGAGCACCTCGTCGTCCCCGATCGAGGGCACCGGCACCTCGGCCAGGCCTATCACCTCGGGCCCGCCGTAGCCGCGCTGCACGACCGCGCGCATCGTGGCCGGCAGGTCCGGTGGCGCCGCGGCGGGACGGCCGGTGCCCGTCGGCTCGTGGCCGGTGGGCTCGGGGCTGCTCGTACCGGCGGGTGTGGCAGTCATGTGGGTCCTCTCTCGATCGCAGTCTCAGCCACTGTACTTTGTACACTGTACTAAGTACCAGCACTAGTCTGGGGGCGCGATGAACCCACCTGAGACCGTCCATCGGCTACCCCTGACCAGGGACCGCCTGCTGACCGAGGCCATGGCGCTGGCCGACGAGGCCGGGCTGGCCGCAGTCACCATGCGTGCGCTGGCGGCGCGGCTCGGCGTGGCGCCGATGGCGACCTACCACCACCTGGCGGGCAAGAGCGCGCTGCTCGACGGGCTGGTCGACCGGGTCTTCGCCGAGATGGAGCTGCCAGTGCCCGGGCGGGGATGGCGGGCGGAGCTGGACCGCCGCTGCACCTCGGCGCGCGCGGTGCTGCGCCGGCACCCGTGGGCGCTGGGGCTGATGGACTCCCGCCGCTCCCCCGGCCCGCAGAACCTGCGCCACCACGACGCGGTGATCGCCACGTTACGCGCCGGCGGCTTCAGCGTGGCCGCCAGCGCGCAGGCCTACGCGCTGCTCGATGCCTTCGTCTACGGCTTCGTGCTGCAGGAGACCTCGCTGCCGATGCAGCCCGGCGAGGACGTTGCCGACGTGGCGCACGACATCGTCGAGGCCATGGGCAGCGAGAGTTACCCGGCCCTCACCGAGATGGCCCTGGCCCACAGCCTGCGGCCTGGCTACGACTTCGGCGACGAGTTCGCCCCGAACCTGCAGCTGGTGCTCGACTCGGTCGAGCGCCTCGCCCCCTCCCCCGGGCCCCCCGACCCGATCGGCGCAGCACCGGGGCCGGTCACGACAGGCGCAGCTGGGACGTCACGGAGCGGACGACCCCCTCGGGGATCTTCAGCATCCGTCGGTCGTAGGTGAGCAGCCCGTTGGTCTCGTCCTCGACGTCGCTGAGCTGGGTGTAGACGGTGGCGGCGAGGCCACGGGCGATGGCGGGGACGACCTGGCGGCGGTGCAGCCGCACGAACGCCTTCGCCAACGAGGTGGGGTCGTCGAAGCGGCGATAGCCGAACTCGCGGTCGGAGAACCGGTGCCCGGGGACCGGCCAGGAGAAGCCGCCGTACTCCGTCAGCGCCAGCGCCCGTCCGGCCGTGGCCGCCCGTCGGCGGGGCACGCGCACGGGCTTGACGTACACGTGCAGGCTGGTGAGGTCGCCGGCGCCCTGGTCGTGCCAGCCGCTGGCGTGGTCGACCGGCCGGGTCGGGTCGAGCGCCTTCACCCGCGCCGCCACCGCCGCGGCGTCGAACTGGCCCCAGCCCTCGTTGAACGGCACCCACAGCGCCAGCGAGACCACGTTGCGCAGGTGCTCCACGGTGGCCTCCGCCTCGGCCAGCCACTGCTGCCGCCCGCCGGCGTCATCACGGGCGAACAGGCGGTACCGGTCGTCGCGCAGGTGCAACGGGGCGGCGGCGGGGGCGGACACGACCGTCGGGTGGTAGCGCCCACCGCCGTTGACGAAGTCCTGCCAGACGAGCATGCCGAGCTGGTCGCAGTGGTGGTACCAGCGCAGCGGCTCGACCTTGATGTGCTTGCGCAGCATGGTGAAGCCCAGCCGCTTCATCGTGGCGATGTCGTGCACCATCGCTGCGTCGGACGGCGCGGTGGCGCCCCCGTCGCTCCAGTAGCCCTGGTCGAGCACGCCCGCGTGGAAGTACGGCTGCCCGTTGAGCAGCAGCCGCGGCACGCCCGCTGCATCGGGACCGACCCCGAACGACCGCATGCCGGCGTAGCTGCGGACCGTGTCGGCACCGGCGGTCACGACCAGGTCGTAGAGGTAGGGATCCTCCGGCGACCACGGCCGCGGCGATGGCACGGGGACGACCACGGGCCGGCCGGCCGGCCCCGACGCGCGGGCGACCTCGGTACCGTCCGCGAGCAGCACCACCTCGCCGTGAACGTCGGCGGTGGCCGGCGCCGTCCCGGCCAGGTGCACGGTGACGGCCAGCGCCTGGCCGGCCAGGTCGGGGACGACGACCAGCCGGTCGACCCACGGGTCGGGCACGGCCTCGAGCCAGACGGTCTGCCAGATGCCCGAGTGAGGGGTGTACCAGATGCCGCCAGGTCGCAGCGTCTGCTTGCCGCGGGAGAGCGGACCGGTGTCGGTCGGGTCGCGCACCACCACGTGCAGCTGCTGCGGCTCGCCGGGGCGCACGACGTCGGTGACGTCGCAGCAGATCGGCAGGTAGCCACCGGTGTGCTCACCCACGACGGAGTCGTCCAGCAGCACCCGGCACCACTGGTCCACGGCGCCGAGGTGCAGCAGCAGGCGCCCGCCGTCCGGGGCGAAGCCGTCCGGGACAACCAGCGTCCGGCGGTAGTGCAGCACCTCGTCGGGCTGCAGCACGTGGCCGACTCCGGACAGCTCGGTCTCGGGCGAGAACGGCACCACGATCGTGCCGTCCCAGCCGGACGGCACCGCGTCGGTGCTGGTGATCGCGTACTGCCACCGGCCGTTGAGGTTGAGGTGGCTGTCGCGCACGAGCTGCGGCCGCGGGTACTCCGGCAGCGGGTGGTCGGGGTCGAGCGCCTCGCCCCACGGCGTGAGCACCCCGTGCACCCTACGCCGACGCCGACCCAGCGACCCCCTTCACCGGTGATCTTGGAGGACACGCCGACGACACGCCGAGAAGGGGCCCAGCTTCTCCAAGATCACGGCTGGGCAGGGGGCGCGGGGGGTGCCGGGGGTACCGGCGGGGGTGGGACGAGGAGAGTGGGGCCGCCTGCGGCGGCGAGTGCGGCGAGCATCTGGCGGGCGCGGTCGATGCCCTCGCCCCGCACCAGCACGTCGTAGCGCTCGGCCACCACGCCGCTGCGGGAGAGGAAGTCACGCCGCCCGCCCGTCGCCGCGTAGCCGAACCACGCCAGCACCAGGCCCCATCCCGCGCCGATCACCGCACCCGTGAGCACGATCGCCACCCAGTCGGCGATGCTGTCGCGGGCGAACAGCCCGATGAGCAGGCCGACGAAGAGGCCGAACCAGGCCCCGCTCCCCGCGCCGGCACCCAGTGCCCGGCCGCGCGTGAGTCGTCCGGTCACCTGCTCCACCAGGCGCAGGTCGGTGCCGACGATCGCGACGGTCTCGACCGGGAACCCGCTGTCGGCGAGGTGGTCGACGGCGTGCTGCGCCTCGAGGTAGGTGCGGTAGGACGCCACGGTCAGGCCGTGCGGCCGGTACGGCAGCGGCTCACCGGGGGGACGCAGGGAGCTCATGCCTGCAGGCTAGGGGCGGGGCGGGAGGTCACCCACCGGTGCCACCCTGCCTTCCGCGCCCGTGGGGCCAGGACGCGCCCGCAGCTCCGCCCGCTGCAGCGCCAGCATCGGCACCAGCGCGAGCACCCCCACCACCGCTGCCGCCACGAAGATCGCCGGCGTGGGTACTTGCCGCACCTGACCGAGGTCCTCGTAGTAGGTGTCGGCGCCTCGGATCACCGCCGCGCCGATGAACGGTCCGATCACCATCGGCGCCAGCACGTAGAACACCATCCGCAGGCCCTGCACGGCACCGACACTGTCGAGCGGGGTGTAGTCGCGGACGGCTGCCGCGACGGCGGCCAGCACCAGGATGAATCCCGACATCAGCACCATCCCCGCGCCGATCACGGGTACCAGGTCCCGCGCGGGCACCATGGCCAGCAGCCCGGCCAGGTAGACGACGACGGCCAGCGGCATGAACCGCACCTTGCCGACCCGGTCGATCACCCGCCCGCCGAGGACGCCGACCACCGACGCACCCAGCAGCACCACCGCCAGCACCACTGCGTAGGCGTCGATGCGCAGGTAGTTCTGCAGGTAGATGAGCAGGTACGGGAGCATGACCTGGCTGGAGATGCCCACCAGCCCCAGGGTGGCCAGGGTCAGGTACAGCCGGGGGTTGGCCCGCACCGCCGCCGGACGCACCGTGCCGAGCATGGCCCGCAGCATCCCGGCGTGCTGACGGGTGTGCTCAGGGGTGTCGCGGACCAGGCCCCAGGAGGCCAGCCCGGCCACCACCACGACGGCGCCCACGAGCAGGAAGAACAGCGACCACTCCCCCGCCTGCGTCAGCGGGTCCAGGGCGCCGAACACCAGCAGCATCGACAGCAGCGGCATCACCGCCAGCACGCTCTCGACCCGTCCGCGGTTGCCCGCCTGCGTCACGTCGGTGACCCAGGCGTTGAAGGTCGCGTCGTTGGCGCCCGCGCCGAGGAAGCTCATCACGGCGTCGACGACCACGACCGCGACGACCGCCGCGGCCACCGCGCTGGCCAGCGGCACCACCTGTGCGAGCACGTCCACGCTGACCAGCCCGAAGGCCATCGTCGCCAGACCCCAGAGCACGTAGCCGACCGCGATGAAGGCGCGTCTGCGTCCGGCGCGGTCGCTCCAGGCACCGACAACGAACGCCGCGGTGGTCGCGCTCACCGCGCTGACGGCGACCATGACGGCGATGGCAGTCGGGTCGTCGGTGATGGTCCGGTAGACGAACAGGTTCAGGTAGAGATTCTCGATCGTCCAGGCGACCTGGCCGACGAACCCGACCACCACGATGGCCCACCACACCCTGGGCGTCAGCGTGCTCATGGGCTCGCCGTCGCAGCGTCGGGACGCGCCAGCGCAGCGGGGGCGACCGAGGGCAGCGGCCGGGGGTCGCGCAGCAGCCGCAGCATCACCGGGACGACCAGGAACGGCAGGCACGCCAGCACGATCTCCACCAGGACGTCGAAGACCAGCACCCCGGCCGTGAGCCCCGCGCCGGCCCGTTCGTAGCTCCCCGCAGCGCCGACCTCGACCCAGCGTCCCCCGACCGCGACCTGGGCGAGGGTCCAGGCCGAGGCGATCAGCAGCACCACGCCGGCCATCGCGGCCAGCCGTGGCCGCCACTGCGGCCGGCGCCAGGCGAACACGGCGACCAGCACCGCAACCGCGGTGAGCGTCAGCAGGGCGCCGGGGCTGAGCACGTCCCGTCGCGACCCCACCTCGCCGACCGACGCGCCGAGCCGGGCTGCCGAACGCAGCGTGCCGAGCACGGCCAGCGCCATGGTGGCGACCAGCAGCACCACGGCGCCCGCGCGCCGGTCCCGCACCAGCAGCCGGTCGCCGACGAACAGCCCCGCGACGGCCAGGAACGCCCCCTCGGCCGCACCCTGCACGAGGTAGGACGCCGGCAGCGGCAGCGGACGGCCGAGCAACACCCGCTCGGGCATGTCCCGCACGCTCTGCCACGCCAGCGCCGCCTCGGCCGCGCCCAGCAGCAGGGTCCCGGTCACGAACACCCACAGGTAGTCCCACCGACGCTGGCTGCGCCGGTCGACGGCGACGAGCACGAGGGCCAGCACGACCAGCACGAGCTTGGGGGTGAAGTCCCGGCCGAAGGCCGCGTCCCGGATGACGTACAGCGATCTGGTGTCGTCCACGCGGCGGTCTCCCCTGTCTGCACGGCCGAACCTACGCCTCGACGGCCCCGCGGAGGACGCCGACGCCGTGGTCGGTCCGGAGCACCTCGCCGGGGCCCGCGTCCACCGCCGTGACGTGCCACGCGTCCACCACGACGCGGCCGACGGGCTTGGTGCAGCAGCGGCCGGCCGCCGACGCGCCATGGCCACGAGCAGCCACCGCCGCCTGGCAGGTGGGAGATGAGCATCGTCGGCTACAGGAACGGCATGATCCCCGGGACGAGCACCGCCGGCTGCAGCAGCAGGGCTACGGCACAAGCAGCCGCGGCATGCCCGATGCTTCCTCCACCCACGCCTCGCCTCGTCCCGTCGGTCCAGGTCGGCGATACGTCCCGCGCTCGCGGCCCCGGACGCGCAGACTGGCAGCGACCACGCCACCGGCGCCGCAGGAGGCCACCATGACCCCGCCGGACCCCGCCCCGCCGCGACTTCCTCCGCGCTGGTTCATCCGCACCTTCTGGGCCGGGCACCGGGCCCTGGTCCGCGCCAGCCGAGGTCGACTGGGGCTGTGGCAGCCGAAGCAGACGGGACGCGGGTGGGGGGCCATGCGGGTCACCACGACCGGACGCCGCAGCGGCCGTCCCCGCACCGTCGTCATCGGCTACCTGCGCGACGGGGAGACGCTGGTGAGCATGGCCATGAACGGCTGGGCTGACCCGGACCCGGCGTGGTGGCTCAACCTCCAGGCGGACCCGCTCTGCGAGGTCGACACCGGGCAGGGCGCACGGCCCATGCGCGCCCGCGCCGCCGACGGCGCTGAGCGAGAGCGCCTCTGGGAGCGCTGGCGCCAGGTCGACCAGGGCCTGGACGCCTTCGCCGAGCAGCGCTCCCGCCCGACTGCCGTGGTCGTCTTCGACCCGCGACCCGGCCCGCAGGCCTGAGGCCGCAGCCGCCCTACCCTGACCGCTCGTGCCCGACCCGCTCGTCACCGCCTCGTTCCCGACCCCGCTGGGCTGGCGCACGGCGCACCTGCAGACGCTGCGCTCCCGGCTGCGGCCTGCGGCGGCACCCACCGACGGCCTCGCCGGCACCCGGTTGCTGCGCGTGGCCATGGACGACGGCACCGGCGACGCGCTCACCGTCGCGCTGCACACCCCGCGACCGGTCCCGGCGCCCGTGCCGGCCCCCCAGCTGGTGGTGCTCGTGCACGGGCTGGGCGGCTCGGCCGACTCGGCCTACGTGAAGGCCGCGGCGTCCGAGCTGCTGCGTGCGGGGATCGCCGCGGCCCGGCTCGACCTGCGCGGCGCCGGCCGGGACGGGCACCGCAGCCGGCAGATGTACCACGCCGGGCGCACCTGCGACGTGCGCGCGGTGCTGCGTGCGCTGGCCACCACCCCCGAGGCCGACCGGCGAGGTGGCGAACCGTCCCTGGGGCTCATGGGCTTCTCGCTCGGCGGCAGCGTGACGCTCAAGCTGCTGGGTGAGCCGCTGGAGGACCTGCCACTGGTGGCCGGTGTCGCGGTGTCGGCGCCGCTGGACCTCGCGGCGGGGGCCGAGTACCTGCACCACGTCGCGTTCGGCCTGTACGAGCGGGCGATGCTGCGCGGGCTGCGGACCGACGTCGCCCGGTTCGGCCCCGCGATGGCCGCTGACGACGCGGCCGCCGTCGCGGCGGCCCGACGCATCGAGCAGTTCGACGACGCCTTCACGGCCAAGCAGAACGGCTGGCGTGACGCCGCGCAGTACTACGCGGTCAACTCCGCCGCCCAGTACCTGCCTCGCATCACCGTGCCGACGCTGGTCATCCACGCCCTCGACGACCCGGTCGTACCGGCCGGGCCGTACCGGTCGGTCGACTGGGACGCCCTGGCGCACAGCGGTCCGGTGCGGCGGGCCGTCACCGCGCACGGCGGGCACGTGGGCTTCCACCAGCGCGGACGCCGTCCGCCCTGGTATGCCGAGCGCGCCACCGCGTTCTTCACCCGCGAGCTGGAACAGGCACGACCCCTCCTCGGCCCTCGGTCGCCCCGGTGGTCCGGGCCGGGTGGGATGCTCGGGCCATGACCGACGTGCAGATCATCGACCTGGCCGAGCAGCGCACCGCCGTCCGACGCGCGGTGCTCCCGGCCGACCGGCTGCGAGCCTTCTTCGAAGAGACCTACCCGATGATCGCCGCGGCCGTACAGGCCCAGGGCCTGCGACCGGCTGGGCCGCCATTCGCCCGCTACTACGGGATGCCGGGCGCGAGCGTCGACCTCGAGATCGGCTTCCCGGTCGAGGACGGCTTCGTCGACGACGGCGAGGTGACCGCCGGCACCCTGCCCGCCTGCCGGGCGCTCGTTGCGATGCACGTCGGCCCCTACGAGGGACTCGCAGGCACCTGGCAGGCCATGGCGGTGCGCGGGGGCGAGCTCGGCGCCACCCGCGACGACCGCAGCTTCTGGGAGGTCTACCTGTCCGACCCCGGCCTTGAGCCCGACCCGGCTCGCTGGCGCACCCAGCTGGTGCAGCCCCTCGCCTGAGCCGCAGGCCCCTCGCAATGATCACGTTTACGTGATCATTGCCTGCTTTGCACGGTCTCGAGGCCGTGCAAAGCAGGCCGTAGCCGTGCACAGTGCCGCCGGACGGGACGACGGCGCGTAGGCCTTGGCCCCCCGTCCGCCGAACCGCTGGCCAGGCATCGGCGCGGCTGCCACACTTCGCGCATGTCGCCCGAGAGCACCGGCACCGGCCGGCCCGAGGTCCGCGAGATGGTCGTCGTCCACGGCATGTTCCGCCACGTGCTGGGACGGCTGCCCGCGCAGGTGCGGGCCGTCCCCGGCGGGGACCATGAGAAGGCGGGGGTCGTCGTCGACCACGTCGACCTCGCGGTGGACGCGCTGCACCACCACCACACCGCCGAGGACCGGCACCTGTGGCCGGTGCTGATGGATCGAGCCCAGCCCGATCACGAGGTGATCGAGCGGATGGAGTCCCAGCACGAGGGACTCGCGGGGCTGCTGGAGCGGGTGCAGGTACAGGCCGCGCAGTTCCGCTACTCGGCTGCGGCCGGCGACGGCGAGCACCTCGCGGCCACGCTCGAGGGCCTGACCGCCGCGCTCGAGGAGCACCTGGCCGACGAGGAGGAGCACATCCTGCCGCTGGCCGAGCAGCACCTGAGCGCGGCCGAGTGGGACCACCTCGGCCAGGAGGCGACGAAGAGCCTGAGCACCGAGCAGCGGGTGCTCATGATGGGCATGCTCAAGGACTCCGCCAGTTCTGCGGACGCCGAGCTGCTGCTGCACCACGCGCCGATCCTGGTGACCAAGGTCGGCTGGCCCCTGGTGATGCATCGGCAGTACGAGGCGTACCAGCGTCGGCTGGCCGAGGCGACCCAGGGCGCCTGACTCGACAGCCTCCTCAACCTCGCCGTCCACAGCGCGCCGCACCGGTCGCCACCCTGCTGCTGCGACGGCTGGCGGTCACGTGACGTCGCGGGCGGCACGCCGGCGCGGGGCCGCGCTCAGGGCGTCCAGCTCGGCCTGAAGGGCGCGGCCGAGAAGGTCGCGCTCGGTGACCACGTCGGGGTCGAGCACGGCGGTGACACCCAAGCGCCCCGCGTAGGACAGCGCGGCGAAGGCCAACGCGACGTTGCCCTGGGTCGAGGTGAGCGGGACGACCTCGGTGACGGCGGCACCCCCGACCGACAGCCGCTCAGCCGGACCGCGCAGGTTGGTCAGGAACAGGTTGACCAGGCGCTGGTGGTCGACGAACCGGCGCAGCAGCCCGCTCGCGGCCAGGACCCGGAAGGCCGGGCCGACCAGCGCCGCCGAGGCCCCCCGCCCGCCGCCACTGGCTCGCTGCGCCGCTGTCGCCGCAGCCACGGCCCGCAGTCGCTGCGTGCGCTCACCGGCGAGGGGGACCCGCACTGGCATCACGCCGACCTGGTTGCCCAGCTCGTGGGCACTGGCACCGGCCCGGGCCGAGACCGGCACCGACACCACCAGGTCGGGCGGGCTCTCGCCTCGGGCCGCCAGCAGCTGCGCGGCGGCGCCGGTCGCCGCGACCAGCAGCGCGTCGTTGACCGTGGCCCCGGCCACCCGAGCCGCGGTCCGAACGGCGGCCAGGTCGGTCCCGGCGGTGACCAGCGCACGGTGGGCCCCGGTGGGTCGGTTCAGGGACGTCGCGGCTGCCGACCTCGGTCGGCCGCCGCCGAGCTCGCGCAGGCCGCGCCGAACGGTGCCCCACCGTCCAGCAGGAGCGACCACCGAGCCGTGCGGCACCGACGCCGAGCGCGGCGCGGTGCCGGCATCGGCCTGTCCGGACCGCGGCGACGGGACGTCGTCGGCCAGCGTCCCCAGCACGGCCAGGCCCCCGAGGCCGTCGGCGAGCACGTGGTGCAGCACAAGGACGAGGGCGCACCGCCCGTCGTGCAGGCCGGTGAGCACGGTGGCCCGCCACAGCGGGGCGGTGCGCGGCAGTGGTTGGACGAGCAGCCGGGTGGCGTCGGCGAGCAGCGTCTCCCGGTCGCCGGGCGCGGTGGCGGCCCGTACCTCGACCCGGCTGCGCAGGTCGAGGTACGGCAGGTGCTGCCACCAGGGCCGCTGCCACGGGGCGGAGGGTGTGACGAGTCGCTGGGACAGGCGGGGCACCCGCTCGGCCCGCTCGGCCACGAGCTCGGCCAGGGCAGCGGCCCGGTCCGCCTCGGCGTCCAGCAGCAGCAGGGCGCCGACGTTGAGCGGCACCGGGCCGACGTCGGCGGCCATCTCCATCAGGTCGCCCGGGCCCAGCCGGTCGGCGTCCGACGAGCCGGGTGGGCGGGTCACCGTCCCAGTCCTCGGCGGCCGCGGACTACAGGTAGTCCTCGCCGACCAGCGCGCTCTCGAGCCGATCCGCAGCACGGGCCAGCCGTCGCAGCGGCATCGCCAGGTCGGGGGCGTCGAGGGTCTTCAGCGGCGCGGCGTGCAGCACGGTGAGGAACTCCAGCCGCTTGCTCAGTCCACCCACGAGCAGGTCCTCCGAGATCGACAACGCCTGGGCGAGGTCGACGTCGTCGAGGCGGGCCACGGGCGACTCGAGCACCACCCACGCCCCTTCGGCGTCATCGTGGTCGACGACCCGGACGGTGACCACCTGCGAGCGGCCCTGACCGGTCGGCACCTGGACGTCGAGGCTGTCGGTGGAATCCTCCAGCACGTCGTACATGGTGTGCAGCAGCAGGGTGACCTGACCCCAGGTGGCCAACGTGCCCTCCTCGGCGAGCGAGCCTTCAGCCTACTGATGCCGCCACCCGCCCCGACCCGCGCCGTCGCGCCGGCGCGGGCGCGGTCAGCAGCGGGCGAGCGCGACGGCCAGCCCCGGCGCGAGCGGCAGCGAGGGCAGCAGGCACGCCTGCACCGCGTGGTACACGTCGGGCCGGTCGGTCCAGGTCCGCGCGACCGGACGGTTGCCCGCATCCAGCTCGTGCCGCCACAGGCCCGGCTGCTCGGGGTCGAGCAGGTGGGTGCGGGTGAAGGCCCAGTACTGCTCGTAGCGCTCGGCCCACACCGGGTCGCCCGTCGCGGTGGCCAGCGCCCAGCAGGCCCCGATGGCCTCGCACGCCACCCAGTGGAACCGCTCGGCCACCACCGGCTCCCCGCGCAACGAGGTGGTGTAGACGAACCCGCCGACCTCGGTGTCCCACCCGTCGGTGACCGCCCGGGCCGCCAGCGCCACCGCGGCGTGGCGCAACCAGCTCGGCGCGTCGGCCGCGAGCGACGCCTCGAGCGTCAGCAGCAGCCGGGCCCACTCCAGCGCGTGCCCGGGCGTCGCGCCGTACGGGCGGAACGGGTCACGCGGCCGCTCGGCGTTGTAGTCGGGCAGCTCGTGCCAGGTGGCGTCGTAGTGCTCGGGCAGTCGCCAGCCGTGCGCCGCGGCGCTGCCCGCCAACCGGGCCGCGACCGACAGTGCGCGCGCACGCCAGCCGGCCTCCCCGGTCGCGTCAGCAGCGGCGAGGAGCGCTTCCACCAGGTGCATGGCCGCGTTCGCGCCGCGATACGGTTCGGGGACGGTGAAGGTCCGGTCCGTCGCGTCCACCGGCATGCCCACGGCCGGGTCCCACAACCGCGACACGACCACGTCGAGCGCGTCGGCGAGCAGGTCCCTCGCCCCCGGCCGTCCCGCCACGCTCGCGCTCGCGGCGGCCAGCACGACGAACGCGTGCCCGTAGGCCTCCTTGCGCCCCTCCCCCCGCCGGTCGGGGTCGGCGTCGGCGAACCAGCCTCCGTAGCGCTCGTCGGCGAACTCCTCGCGCAGCGCTCGCAGCCCTTCGTCCACCAGGGCGGCGTCACCCGGCCGCCCCAGCAGGTGCCCGAGCGAGAGGCAGTGCACCATCCGGCAGGTCACCCAGAGCGGTCGCCCGGCGGTGAGCTGGACGGCGCCGCGTTCGTCCAGCCGGCCGAACCCCCCGGCGGGATGCCGTGCGGAGGCGGCCCGGTCGAGCAGCCTGCCGACCTCGGCCTGCCGCCAGCCCACGTGCGCGGCACCGGCCGGCGAGCCGAGGTCGAGCAGGCTGGCCACGCCTGGGCTCCCTTCTGCGGCGCACCCGCGTCGGCGGCGGCTCACGCACCCTCGACCATGGCGCCCCGCAGGTTCGCCGCCATGGCCTCGATCATCGCCTGCCGAGCCTGCCCGCCCTCCGGGGTCGGCAGCAACGGGAAGACGTGCAACGCTCCCGGCCGCTCGCGGTGGTCGACGAGCTCTGCTCGGGTGCGGGCCACCAACTCACTCACCGGCGGATCGTCCGGGGGCAGACCGGCCGCCCACGCCTCGGCGATGGGTCGCAGCCGGCGCGGCGCAGCCGGCGGTCCGCACGCTCGCCCCGACAGCACAAGCCCGCCCCGCGCGGAGTCCACGGCCAGGTGCCCGGGCACCGCTGCCGCCCGAGGTCGGCACGCACGTCGCAGACCAGGTCGAGCGCCTCGCGGGCGTGGTGGCGCGGGGCGAGGCAGGCGGACGACCTCGTTCCCGTACGCCCGGCCGTGCGGGCAAACCACGGCCGCCGCCGCCCGACCCGCCTCCGTCGTCGCGTAGTGGCGGCTGCGGGTGAGCCGCAGGTACTCCGCGACGGCTCGCATCTGCCAGCTCACGCCGCATTCCTCCCGCCCGCACCGCAGGCGCCCCGGGTGGCGTCGGCTCCGCTCAGATACGCCCCGTCGCATCCACCTGGGCGGCGCCCGTCGGGGTCAGCGCCAGCACCACCAGCAGACCGAGCAGCAGCAGCTGGCTCCCGCAGACGACCCCGGCCCACACCTCGATCGGCACCTCGGCCAGCGCTTCGTACTCGAACACACCGGGCCCGAGCACCCCGACCCCGACCAGCACGAACAGCACCAGCACGGCGACCTGCACCAGCGCCCCGCCCAGCCACAGCCAGCGCAGATCGGTCAGCAGCAGCAGCGCGGCACCGACCAGGTAGGGGACCGCGAGCAGCAGGTACGCACCCCAGGTGTTGTCAGTGGTGTAGGCCGGCAGCTCCGCCTCCCGCACTGTGGCCATCAGCACCAGGTACAGCACGGCGATGCCGCCGCTGAGCGTGGCGGCGACGGCCCGGCCCAGCGCCCGGCGACACCTCGCGCGCTCCACCATCGCAGGTGCCGTCGTCACCGTCTCGGACATCGGCGCGCCACCGTCGGCCGCTGCCTCAGCCATCCTCCTCGACCATCCCCTCCCGGACCACGGCCTGGTGCCTCGGGGCTCAGCCGGCGAGAACGAGCGCCGCCGCCATCCCGGCCGGCCGCGCCGGCAGTCCGGCCAGGCCGCACCCCAAGGAGGCCACCGCGAGGCCGGCCCGGGTTCCCGCGCCGCGCTGCTGCACCGGCGCTGCCACCACCACGACCACCCCCTGCCCCGTCGCCGAGCGTCTTCCCCTCGACCGTGCACCCACTGCGTCGCGGTGTCGAGGGCCGTGTGGCCGGGCCGAAAGCGGCACGCCGTCGGTCCGCCCGTGCTGGACTGCGCCGGTGCAGCACGATCGCTACCTCGCCTGCCTCGCGGCCGACCAGGCCCGGTTCCGGGCGGTCGCGCCCCTCGCCCTGGCCGCCCCGGTCCCGACCTGCCCTGGCTGGACCGTCGCCGACCTGACCCGCCACCTGAGCGAGGTGTACCTGCACAAGGCCGCCGCCATCCGCGAGGGCGAGGAGCCGACCGAGGGGTGGCCGCCACCGCAGGTCGCCACCGAGCACCCGCTCGCGCTGCTCGACCACGCCTACCTCGTGCTCACCGAGCAGCTCGCCGCCCACCGTCCCGGTGACCCGGCCGGCTCGTGGTACAGCGACGACCAGACGGTGGGCTTCTGGGCGCGGCGCATGGCCCAGGAGACGGTGATCCACCGTATCGACGCCGAGCTCGGTACCGGATCCCCGGTGGCGCCGGTGCCCGCCGACCTCGCCGTGGACGGGGTCGACGAGCTGCTGCGGGTCTTCGTGGCCTACAGCGTGCGCGTCTGGGGTCAGTCCTTCCGCGAGGTGCTCGACGCCTCCCCGGGGCACACGTGCCTGGTCCGCACCGACGCCGCATCGTGGCTGGTGCGCAGCGGACCGGACTCGGTCATGGTCGAGGACGGTGCCACGTCCGGCGCCGAGCCCGTCGACGCGACCCTGACCGGCTCGCCGTCGGACGTCCTGCGCCGACTCTGGAACCGGGAGCTGCCGGGCCGGCCCAGCCCGGTCGAGGTGCGTGGGGACCCCGCGGCGGTCGAGGAGCTGCGCCGCCTCGTCGTGATCGCCACCCAGTGAACCCGCGGCAGGCAGGATGCGCCCGTGACCGATGCCGCGGCGCTGCTGGCCGAGCTTCTCCCGCTGGCGGTGGCGGTCGCGGCCTCCCCATTCGCGATCATCCCCGCCGTCCTGCTCCTGCTCGGCCCGCGCCCGCGGGCTACGACGTCAGGCTTCCTGGTCGGGTGGGCCCTCGGCGTGCTGGCAGTGGCCGCGGTGGGGACCCTGCTGACCGAGGTCGTCGACCGCTACGCCGATCCTCCGCTCTGGGCCACCTGGGCCCGGATCGGGCTGGGCACCACTCTGCTGGTGCTGGCCGTTCGCCGGTGGCGCGCCCGGGCCGCCACCACCGAGCAGCCCGCCTGGCTGCGCACGCTCGCCCAGGCCACCCCGGGCTCGGCCGTGCGCACCGGGGCGACCCTGTCGGCCGCCAACCCGAAGGTGATGCTGCTCGCCGCGGCGGCAGGTGTCGCGGTGGGCTCGGCAGACCTGTCCGCCACGGGCGCGGTGGCAGTCCTGGCCGGGTTCACGACCCTGGCCTGCGTGTCGGTCGCAGCCCCCCTGCTGCTGCACGTGGTCGCCGGACCCCGGGCGCTGGCGCCCCTCGAGCGGGCCCGGGACTGGCTCGAGCGGCATCAGGCCGCGGTCGTCAGTGTCGTGCTGGCCGCGGTCGGCCTCCTGCTGCTGACCGAGGGTGTGGCGTCCCTGCGGACCTGACGCCCCCGACTCAGGACGGGCCGAGTCCCGCGGGCGACGTGTACGCCTGGAGCCGGGCGACCACCTGGCGGACACCTCCTCGCAGTCGGTCACGTTGGAGATCTCCCGGCTACTACGTCGCCTTGAGCGTCGCGACCTCGCCGACGGCCGCGGAAGGGTTCGCCCCACCGCACGGCTGGGATGGCGTGTCGAAGAGATCGGGTTCCCGTGCACCGCGCGGGTCTCGGTGAGCCGCAGCATCTTCCCGATCGTCACCGACACCGACCGGGCCTGCTTCCGCCGGGACACCCGCGGCCAGGACCAGCTCGGCTGGGTCGACGGCGCGGTGGGGCGCTCCCGCAAGACCTACCCGGGCGAGCCCGAGCAGCTGGTGGCCGAGCCGGCGCAGGACGAGGCGCGGGTGCTGCTCGACCCCGCCGGGCACCCGTTCTGCCTCTTCACCGACGGGTGAGCGGGCCCTCGCACCCAGGGCACGTCCACGTCCACATACATAGTGGGTCGACCGTCGGCGTGTCGTGCGGTGACTCTCGGGACGAACCGGACACCGGCTCAGCACTATGGATGAGAACGTGCACCGCACTCGGCCAACGGCGCCCGAACCCTGCGGCAGCATGGCCCGCGTGCGCGGCTCGGGCGGGCGCCGCGGCACCGGCAGCGCTTTCGCCCCTGGTGGGCGCACGAGGAGGCTGGTACGTAACAGGCATGGAGCGCGGACGCGTCACGTCGGCCTGGTCATGGCCGCGGTGGGGATGGCGATGGTCCTGGCCACGGTGGTCCTCATGATGCTCGGTGACGACGCGCTGCCCACGCCGGTGCCGGTGCCGCTCAGCGCCGTCGGCCTCGCTCTCATCGCGGTCGGCATGCGCCGGCACCGCCGCTCGACCGCGACAAGGCACTGACAGACCACTCAGCGCAGCGGGCCGGCGTTGCCTCGTCGGTGCTCGAAGACCAGCGTGGTCTCGGTGTGGGCGACGGCAGGGTCGGTGGTGAGGTGGTCGAGCACCCAGTCGCGCAGCACCCCCGACGAGGCGACCGCGACGTGCAGCAGGTAGTCCTCGGACCCGGAGACGTGGAAGGTCTGCACCACCTCGGGCAGCGCGGGCACCCGCCGGGAGAAGGCGTCGATCTGGGCCCGGTCGTGGGCTCGCAGCCGCACCGCCACGAGTGCCTCCACCGGGCGGCCGACGGCGGACAGGTCGACGTCGGCGTGGACGCCGCGAACCACGCCCTGCTGCACCAGCTGTCGGGTGCGGGCGTGGGCGGTGGAGGCAGCGACCCCCAACCGGTCGGCGAGCCGGTTGTTGGCGATCCGGCCGTCGCGCACCAGCTCGGCCAGCAGCCGGCGGTCCACGGCGTCCAGCCCGTCGTCCCCACCGCTTCGAACGTCGTTCATCTCAGCCCCTCCCATATCAACCGTAGCCGATGATTCTTCATGATGGACTCCGATATCGCGCTCATCTGTTCGACAGGACTTGGCGCCAGCCGAATGCTCAGCGGACGATGCTCGCCTGCCACTACCGCTCGGAGGCCGCCATGACCGTTCCCGGCACCTGGTCCGTCGACACCCTCGCCGTGCACGCGGGGCGTGACGACTGCGCGGCCCTGGGCGTGCACGCCCCGCCCATCGACCTGTCCAGCACCGCACCCTTGCCCTCGGTCGAGGCCGGTGGCGCCGCCTACGAACAGCTGGCGGCCGGCGGTCTGCCCCGCCCGGGTGACAGCACGGTGTACCGGCGGCTGTGGAACCCGACCGTCGCGCGGTTCGAGGCGGCCGTGGCCGCGCTGGAGGGAGCCGAGCAGGCGGTTGCGTTCGGCTCCGGGATGGCCGCCCTGTCAGCCTGCCTGCTGTCCGCCGTCGCCGACGGACGGCCCCACGTCGTGGCGGTCCGCCCGCTGTACGGCGGGAGCGACCACCTGCTCGCCACCGGGCTGCTGGGCACGTCCACCACCTGGACCACTCCGGACGGTGTGGGCCGGGCGCGGCGCCCCGACACGGGGCTGGTGCTGCTGGAGACGCCCGCGAACCCGACCCTCGACCTGGTCGACATCGAGGCCGTCGTGCAGGCTGCGGGCGGGGTACCCGTCCTGGTCGACAACACCTTCGCCACCCCGGTGCTGCAGCAGCCGCTGCGGCACGGCGCCGCCCTGGTGCTGCACAGCGCCACCAAGTTCCTCGGTGGCCACGGCGACGCCCTCGGCGGGGTGGTGGCGACCGACGCGGCCCGGGCGGCGGCCCTGCGCCGAGTGCGTGCTGTCACCGGCGGCCTGCTCGACCCGTTCAGCGCCTACCTGCTGCACCGCGGCCTGCCGACGCTGCCCGTCCGCGTCCGGGCCCAGCAGGCCACCGCCGAGAAGCTCGCCGCCGGCATCGTCGGCCACCCCGCGCTCGCCCGGGTGCTGCACCCCTCGCTGCCCGGGCTCGACCCACTCGGGCTGGTGGGACGTCAGCTGGCCGGCCCCGGGTCGGTGCTGGCGGTCGAGCTCGCCGCGGGCTTCCCGGCTGCCGCGGCCGTCGCGGAGTCGCTGCGGGTCGCCACCCACGCGGTCTCCCTCGGCGGGGTCGACACCCTGGTCCAGCACCCCGCGGCGCTCACCCACCGTCCGGTGGCGGCAGCCGCGCGGCCCGGCGAGGGCCTGCTGCGCATCTCGGTCGGCCTGGAGGACCCCGAGGACCTGCTGGCGGACCTGCGCGGGGCGCTGGACGCCTGCGCGCAACCGTCCACCGGCACCAGGATGCCGGTGTGAGTCCCGACGAGCAGCCTCCACAGGTCCTGGACGAGCAGACCCTGCAGACGCTGCGGCGCGTGCAGCAGCGGGTGCTCTGGCTCGCGGTGCGCATGGTGGACGCCGCCAACCGCGACCGCGTCACCGGCGACGGGGTCAAGGTGGGCGGGCACCAGGCGTCCTCGGCCTCGCTCGTGACCGCGATGACCGCGCTCTGGTTCGCCCATCTCGACGCCGACGACCGGGTGGCGGTCAAGCCGCACGCCTCGCCGGTGTTCCACGCGATCCAGTACCTGCTCGGCAACCTCGACCGCTCCTACCTCACCCGGTTGCGCGCGTTCGGGGGCCTGCAGTCCTACCCCTCGCGCACCAAGGACCCCGACGGCGTCGACTTCTCCACCGGATCGGTCGGACTCGGCGCCGCCGCGCCGCTGTTCGCCGCTGCCACCCGTCGCTACGTCGACGCACACTTCGGCAGCCGGCCGAGGTCGCGCTTCGTGGCGCTGCTCGGCGATGCCGAGCTCGACGAGGGCAACGTCTGGGAGGCGGTGGCCGACCCCGCCACCGAGGGGCTCGGCCAGGTCCTGTGGGTCGTCGACGTCAACAGGCAGTCCCTGGACCGGGTCGTTCCGGGCGTCCGCGTGGGCCAGTGGGTGGCCCAGTTCCGCGCCGCCGGGTGGCAGGTGCTCGAGGTCAAGTACGGGCGCCGGCTGCAGGCCGCCTTCGCTCGACCGGGGGGCGAGGCGCTACGTGCCTGGCTCGACGCCATGCCCAACGAGCAGTACCAGTCGATGTTCGCCCTGGACGGCCCCGCGCTGCGGGAGCGATTCGTGGACGGCGCCCCGGCCGAGGTGGCCGACGTCGTGGCCGGCATCGGCGACGACGAGCTCGGGCCGCTCGTCACCGACCTCGGCGGGCACGACCTGCAGGCGCTGCTCGAGGCCTACCAGCGGGCCGACCGCGACAAGGACCGACCGACGGTGGTCTTCGCCTACACCGTCAAGGGCTGGGGCCTGCCGATCGCCGGGGACCCGCGCAACCACTCGACGCTGCTCACCGAGGCGCAGGTGGCCGACCTGCGCGCCGACGTGCGGCTGACCGAGCAGACCGAGTGGGACCGCTTCGACCCCGCCTCCTCCGAGGGTGTGCTGGCCGGGCGGCGGCGTGAGCACCTCGCGCGTGCGCCCCGCAGCGCCACGCTCCCGGTGGCCGTCCCGACCGAGACGGGTTCAGGCAGCCGCCGGCCGTCCTCGACCCAGGAGGTCTTCGGTCGCGTCCTCGTCGGGCTGTCGCGGCACGACCAGGTCGGGCGCTACCTGGTCACCACCGCACCGGACGTGGCGACCTCGACCAACCTCGCCGGGTTCATCAACCGCACCGGCGTGTTCGCCCCGCAGCCCCGCCGCGCCTGGAACGTCGACCCGGTGCTCAGCTGGGCCGAAGGTCCCGAGGGCCAGCACCTCGAGCTGGGCATCTCGGAGATGAACCTGTTCCTGCTGCTCGGCCAGCTCGGCCTGGCCTGGGACATCTCCGACCAGCCGCTGCTGCCGGTGGGGACCGTGTACGACCCGTTCGTCCTGCGCGGGCTCGACGCGCTGGTCTACTCGGTGTACTCCGGGGCGCGCTTCATCGTGGCCGGGACACCCTCGGGGGTCACCCTGGCCCCGGAGGGCGGGGCGCACCAGTCGACGATCACCGCCTCGGTGGGGCTGGAGCTGCCCGGGCTCACGCTGCTCGAGCCGGCCTACGGCACCGCGCTGGACTGGCTGCTCTGCGACGCCCTCAGCCGCATCGCGACCGGCCCGACACCCACGACGACGGCGGTGCCCGCCGAGTCCGGTGCCTACTACCTGCGGCTGAGCACCCGGCCGATCGACCAGGCTCCGTTCGAGCAGGCCCGGGCCCGGCTGTCTGACGCCGTGCTGCGCCGGCAGGTGCTCTCCGGGGCCTACCGGCTGCTCGACGCCTGGACGGCCTTCCCGGCACTGAGGGCGGCCCAGGACGGGGGCACCGCGGTGCCGGTGGTGCACCTGGCGGCGTCCGGGCCGGTGCTGCCGGAGGTGCTGCAGGCAGCCCACGAGCTGGCCGAGGATGGCGTGGCCGGCCACGTCGTCGACGTCACCTCGCTCGACCGGCTGTACGCGGCCTGGCAGCGCACCCTGCGCCAGGGTGTGCGCACGGCGACCGTCCCCTCGGTGCCCGGCGCGCTGCGCGTCGCGTTCGGCCCGCGGGCACCGGTCGTCACCGTGCACGACGCGTCCTCGCACGCGATGGCCTGGCTGGGCTCCGCGCTGGGCGTGCCCGCCGTCTCGCTCGGCGTAGACGCCTTCGGCCAGTCCGGCACCGTCGGGGACCTGTACCGCGCCCACGACCTCGAGCCCGGCGCCATCGTCAACGCGGCCATGGCCGCGCTCGGCCTGGCGGGCTGACCGGTCGCCCGCACGGGCTACTGCCGGCTGCTCTGCTCGCGGTAGTAGTCCCAGGCGTCGACGACACTGCCGTCAGGCAGCGTGCAGGTCTCGTCGTCCAGCGAGTAGGTGCCGCCCTGGTCCTCGCAGAACACTGCCGACGGGTTGGCCAGCTGCGCGCCGCCGTCGGTCCCGTCCTCGTCCTGTCCCACCGTGCACGCCGCGACCATCAGCAGGGGGAGCACGGCCGGCACCAGCAATCCGGCGACTCGCCGCCTGGTGGCATCTGCTGGCACGCCCGCAGCCTGGCCCTGGCCCGGCCGGCCGGCCAGTGCCGAAGGGCCGTCGCCCATGGCCGATATCGTGTCGTCCCACGGCGTCGCCGATCCGGCTCGTCGCCGACCGAGGTACAGGGAGGGCGACCGTGGCCGGTGGGCTGGCGGCGCTGCTCGACGACATCGCCGCGTTGGCCAAGCTGGCGGCCGCCTCGGTCGACGACGTCGGGGCGGCGGCGGCCAAGGCGAGCGCGAAGGCCGCGGGGGTGGTCGTCGACGACACCGCCGTGACGCCCCGCTACGTGCACGGCTTCACCGCCGACCGCGAGCTGCCGGTGGTGAAGAAGATCGCCCGCGGCTCCATCCGCAACAAGCTGCTCATCATCCTGCCGGTCATCCTGCTGCTCAGCCAGTTCGTTCCCGGGCTGCTCACGCCCATCCTCATGCTCGGCGGCACCTACCTGTGCTACGAGGGCGCGGAGAAGATCTGGGAGAAGGTCAGCCACCACGAGGCGCACGCCGTCCCGGCGGGGATGGTGGGCCAGCACGACGAGGACAGCATGGTGCGCGGCGCCATCCGCACCGACCTGATCCTGTCGGCGGAGATCATGGTCATCGCGCTGGACTCGGTGGCCGAGGAGCCGCTGCTGACCCGGGCTGCGGTGCTGGTCGTGGTCGCGTTCCTCATCACCGCGCTCGTCTACGGCGTCGTCGGGCTCATCGTGAAGATGGACGACATCGGCCTGCGGCTGGCCGAGCGGCCGTCCGCGACCAGTCAGCGGATCGGCCTGCTGCTGGTGAGGGCCATGCCGTCGGTGCTCGCGTTCCTGTCCACGGTGGGCATCGTCGCGATGCTGTGGGTCGGCGGGCACATCATCCTCGGCGGCATCGAGGAGCTCGGCCTGGGCTGGCTGCCCGACCTCGTGCACCAGGCCGAGGAGGCGGTGCGCGAGGCGACCGGGGCCCTGGGCGGCGTGCTCGCCTGGTTGACCGACACGCTGGCCTCGGCCGCCCTCGGCCTGGTGGTCGGCGCGCTGGTCGTGCTGCTGGTCAGCCTGCTCCGCCGGCTGCGGCCCCGGTCGCCTCGGCCCGGTCAGGCCGGTGGCAGCAGCTCGGTCAGCGCCGCGCAGTAGTCGAGGTCGAGGGTGTCCCAGTGCCCGGCGGCGCGTACGAACTCCTCGCTGAGGAAGTCCCCGCCCGGTACGCCGTCGCCGAGGGTGTCGAACTCGTACTCCATCACGAGGTTGCCCACGCTGCGGTAGACGACCTTCCCGGACGAGTCGCGGATCACGTCCCAGACGCCGGACTCATGGGTGCGGAACCTGACCACGTCGCCGTCGTCGGAGATCACCGTGGCGGGCATCTCCTTGAACGTCGTGCGCCACTCCTGGGTGATCGACTCGCCGGTGTCGACCCGGGTGATGACCGCGGAGTACCAGGCCTGCTGCTGCACCTGGAAGAACTGCCCGCCGGTCCTCGGGGTCGAGTCCTTGATCACGTAGCGCCCGGCCAGCACCTCGTCGACGGCGACCTCGAAGCCGCAGTCGTCGAAGGTGAAGGAGTCGGGGAACTCGAACGTGCCGCGCTCGATCGGGGCGGCAGCGGCCGGGCCGGCCATGCCGCCAACCGCCATCGCCGCCACCGCCACGGCCAGGACCGCCGGTCGTGCTCGCATGGGAGTCCTCCTGCTCACGCGGGCGGCGCTGATGCCGCCCTGGTGCCGGCAACCCTGCGGAGTCCTGGTCACGGGCCGGTCACACCGCGCTCACACCCCGCGGTGCGGCGCCCGGTACTGCCCGCTCAGCAGCCCTCGCGCCGCAGGTAGCGGGAGCACTCGGCCGGGGTCAGGTCGCGGGTGACCTTCGTGCCGGCGATCTGCAGCAGGTCGTCGAGGTCGAGCGCCCACACCCGGGCCAGGCCGTCGTAGCCGGCCGAGGCCAGCCGGGAGCCGTCCGGGCTGAACGCCAGCCCGGTGACCAGCGCCTCGTGGCCGGGCAGAGCTCCGAGCAGCGAGGCGCCGGCGGCGTCCCACACCCGGATGCGTCCCTCGCCGTCGCCGGTGGCTAGCCGGGTGCCGTCGGCGCTGTAGGCCACCGCGAGCACGCCGCCGAGATGTCCGGTCAGGGTACGGCGGGTGGCGCCGGTGGCCGCGTCGAGCAGCAACGCCTCGCCGCTCGGGGAGCCCACCAGCAGGGTGCCGCCGTCGGGGGAGAACGCGAGTGCCTCCCCGTGCACGTCGCTCCCGGCGACCCGCGCGCCGCTCGCCCAGTCCCAGATGGTCACGCCCCACTCGTTGACGTTGGCGCCCATCGGGTTGCGCGAGGTGGCCAACCTGGTGCCGTCGGGGCTGACGGCCACCCCGGTGGCGGCGAAGCCGTCCTCCTCCAGCACGCTGCGCAGCACCGATCCGCGCGTGTCGGCCACGTAGGTGGCGCCGGCGCCGTAGCCGGTCACGGCCAGCAGGTCGCCGTCGGGGTGCCAGGCGATCGGCCGGGGGGTGTCGAGCTCGACCTCGCGCTCGGCCAGCACCCGTCCGTCGCCGACCGACACCGTGCGCACCACGTCGGCGCCGGACTCGGCGAGCAGGGTGCCGTCGGGGCTGAGGGCGAGGCGGGCCACCACCGGACCGTCGAGCAGGGCGGGCGCCCCGGTCGTCTCGCCGGTGGACGCGTCGACGAAGGCCGCGCCCCCCGACGCGGCGGCCGTCACCAGCGTGTCCCCGTCGGCGGTGAACTGCACGGTCACCGGCTCCTCGGGCACCGGGACACTCACCCACTCCGCCGAGCCGGACGCGCTGACGTCGAACACCACCGCCCGGTCGACTGCGAAGTTGCCGGCGAGCACCCGGGTCCCGGTGTCGTCGAAGGCCACTCCCAGCAGGCCGGGCGCGATGGCCGCCGAGGTGAGCACCAGCGGGTCCGCGTCGCCGGTGACCGACCACACCCGCGCGGTGCCGTCGTGGCTGGCGCTGGCCACCCGGCTGGAGTCCGGCGACCAGTCCAGCCGCACCGTGAAGCGGGAGTGCCCGGCGAAGGAGCGCGCGAGCGCGCCGGTGGCGGCATCCCAGACACGCACCTCGTCGTCGCCCGCGGCGGCCAGCCACCGCCCGTCGGGGCTCCACGCCAACGCCCCGAGGTATCGGTCGAACTGCCCCGCCATGCTCCGGCGCGGCGCCCCCGTGCGGGGGTCGAGCACCTCGACGGTGGCGGGGCCGCCGTCGCGGCGGCCGACGGCGAGGTCGGTGCCGGCCGGGTCCAGCGCGGGCCAGCCGACGAAGCCGGGCCGCTGCACCGTCCACTGCTCGCCGGTGGGCACGTCGACCAGGCCGATGACCCCCGGTGCGCTGAAGCTTGCCGCCAGCAGCGAGCCGTCGGAGCTGAGCGTCGGCGTGAAGGCGCCGCCCTCGGGGGCACCGACTCGGGCCAGCTCGGTACCGGTGCGCGGGTCCCAGGCCACCGCGGCACCGTCGTCCCCCACCGTGACCAGCGTGCCGTCGGCACCGATCACCACGTCGTTGAGGTCGACGTCGTGGCCGACCCACTGGCGCAAGACCTCGCCGGTCGCGGGGTCGCGCACCTGCACCAGGCCACTGGCCTCGGGGCCCTCGGTCACCACGAGGCTGCCGTCGGGGCTCCAGTCGACGGCACCACCGACGCCGGGCTCGGTCCAGGTGGCCACGACGCGGGAGGCCACCACCGCGGTGTGCAGCGCCTCGACTGCTTCGGGCAGCGGATCCTCGGTGGCGGCGACGGCCTCGCGGGCGATCAGCACGGCCAGCTCGGGGTCGGTGGGTACGGTCGCCACCGAGGCGGCGGCGAGCTCGCGCGCCGTGGCCACCCGGGCCGAGCGCTCGGCCTCGCCGCGAGCGGAACGGGCCTGCTCGCCGGAGTACAACGCCAGGCCACCGGTCACCAGGACGACGGCGAGCAGCACACCGAGACCGCCCAGCAGCCGGCGCAGCCGGGCGTTCTGCCGGGTGGTGGCGGCGGCCTGCTCGGCGGCCTCGCGGGCCTGGGCGTCCTGCGCGGCCCGGCCGGCCTCGAGGAATGCCACCTCGAGGCTGGTCATCTCAGCGGGAGCGGCGCTGAGCACATCGAGCCCACCGCTGAGCGTGCTGCCCCGCCACAGCTGGGACGGCTCGCGCCCGCCTCCGTCCCACTCGTGCGCGGCCTGGGTGAGCCGCCTCAGCACGGTGCGGGTGGTGGCGTCCTCGTCCAGCCAGGCACGTAGGCGCGGCCACTGGACGAACAGCGCCTCGTGCGCCACCTCCACCGTCCCGGCTTCGACGGTGAGCAGCCGGGCCTCGGCCAACGGCTCGACGACGGCCAAGACGCGCGGGTCGGGTAGTGCGGCGAGCTCGGCGAACGAGGCGCGGCGCCGCGTCACACCGTCGCCGCTACCGGTCCCGGCCAGACGCACCAGCAGCACGCGCGCGGCCTGCCGCTCGTCGAGGGGGAGCCCGTCGTACGCCCGTTCGGCGACCCGGGCCACCGCGCCGCGCAGTCCCCCGGTCGCGGCGTAGGCGGCCAGGGTCAGTGCTCGACCCGCTCGCCGGTCGTAGAGCTCGGCCAGGCAGGTCGACAGCAGCGGCAGCGCACCCGGCTCCACCCCGACGTCGTCCACCACCGCGTCGACCAGCCCGTCCTCCAGCACCAGCCCGGCGCGTGCCGCCGGGCGCTGCACCGCCCGGCGCAGGTCCGCCGGTGAAGGCGCGCCGACGAGCACGGTCGCGGCCGGGAGCAGCCCCGCGAGCACCGGGTGCTCGGCCAGCGCTCCGACGTGGTCGACACGGCAGCAGATCACCACCGTCACCCGGCCCGTTCCGGTGACGACCTCGGCGAGCGCGTCGAGGAAGGCGCGGCGCTCATCGGCGTCCACGCACTGCGTCCACGCTTCCTCCAGCTGGTCGACGACCAGCACGAGCTGGCCGGCACCCGCCTCGCCGAACACGGCCCGCTCGAGCAGGCGGGCCACGGCGTCCTCGCTCGGCTCGGCCCCGCGCAGCGCGACCCGGGCCAGCTCGGCGATCGGGTGCACACCCGGCCGCATCGACAGCAGCACCCACTGCTCGCTGCCCGGCAGCGCCCCCGCCGCGAGCGAGCCGAGCAGCCCGGCCTGCAGCAGGGACGACTTGCCCGAGCCCGACCCGCCCACGACCGCCACCAGCCGGGAGGTGGCGACCCGGGCCAGCAGCTCGGCTGTCAGCCGCTCCCGACCGGCGAACGAGCCGGCGTCCTGCTGCCGGTACGGGGTCAGCCCCGGCCAAGGGCAGTGCTGCGGGTCGACAGCGGTGTCGGCCTCGGCCAGCTCGGCTGCGTGGGCGACTTCGTCACGCAGGCCTTCACGCAGCGCGCCGAGGTCGTACCGGGCCTGCCGTACCCGCGCCGCCGACCCGGACACGGCTGCAGCCGCCCGGCGTCGGGCGATCCCCAGCGCGAGGTCGTGGGCGGGTCCGGGTCGTCCGTCGCACGCGGTCAGCACCTCGGCCACCTCGTCCTGCGACGGCGCCCGCCCCAGGTAGTCGGCGAGCAACGCCGCCACCGCCGGGTCGTCCAGGGGCTCCAGGTCGAGGACCTGGGCAGCGGAAGGGGCGGCCAGGTCGGGTGCGCCCAGGGTCAGGGTCAGCAGCGGGCCACCAGCCGGGTCGACCGGCGGGACGGCACCGGCCGGCGCGATGCCGACGCCGGGCCGTCGGTCCACCACCCGCAGCGTGGGACGCGCCACCTGCGCCGGGGGGGCCGGCTGCCTGGAGGGCACGTGCACCACGGCGAAGCCCTGGTCGGCGACCCAGGCGGCCATCTCGGCGGCAAGCCGGGTGACGCCCATGCCACGCGGCCCCCGCAGCACGACCAGAGCGGCAGTCCCGGTATCGAGCACCTGCTGCCAGGCAGCCGCCAGCACCGCCCGTTCGGCTGCGCGTCCCACGAAGGGCCCGGACGGCGGCGCCAGCGCCGCGGGCAGCGCGCCGGTGGCTGCGGGCGGGTCGAGCGCGGGGTCCTGGCCGAGCACCTGGGCGTGCAGCCGCCGCAGTGCCGGGCCCGGCTCGACCCCGAGCTCCTCGACGAGCACCTCGCGCACCCGGCCGTAGGCCGCCAGCGCGTCGGCGTGGCGGCCGGAGCGGTAGAGCGCCAGCACGAGCAGCTGCCAGCCCCGCTCCCGCAGCGGGTCGTCGGACACCAGTGCCTCGAGCTCGCTCACCACCTCCGCTGCCCGGCCCAGCTCGAGGTCGGCGGCAACACGGTCTTCGGTGGCCAGGCGGCGCAGCTCCTCCAGCCGGCGGGACTCCGCGGCACCCACGGGGGTGGACTCGACCCCGGAGTAGGCCCTCCCTCGCCATAGCGCCAGCGCCTCGGACAGGGTCGCCGACGCCGACGCCCACCGGCCGTCCCGCAGCGCGCGCCGGCCCAGGGCGGTGAGTCGCTCGAACCGGCGCGCGTCCACCTGCTCGTCGTCTACGTCGAGCCGGTAGCCGGTCGGGTCGGTGACCAGCAGCCGGGGCGAGCCGTTGCGGTCGGGCTCGAGGGCGTTGCGCAGCCGCAGCACGTGGTTCTGCAGCGCCTTCTGCGCGGTGCGTGGGGGATGCGCGCCCCAGACCGTCTCGACCAGGTCGTCCAGCGGCACGGTGTGACCCACCCGGGCCACCAGATGGGCCAGCAGCGCCTGCTCCTTGTTGCCCGGCAGCTGAACTGCGCCGCTGGGGCCCACCACCTGCAGCGGCCCGAGCACGCCGAACTGGACGTCGGCCCAGACGGCTCGATCGGTCGTGGTCACCGGCCCACCGCCCTTCGCCGCCCTGCCCGCCCAGCGGCGGGGGCGCCGGCCCCCGTGCCGGCCACGCGGCTCGCGTCGACGCGCGGAGGCTAGCGTCCCCCGCCCCGGTCACGTCCCGGTCTTGCCGCACTCACCTCGGTGCGGGTACGTGCCCGCGCCGATGGTGTGCCGGCGCGCCGGCGCCTCGCGTCACCTCGGTGACCCCGCGGGCCTGCGGCTGAGTGCGTGGCATGACCGACTCGTTACCGGCGGGCTCGACGCTGCCCGCGACGGCCGCGCCCACCCCGGGGCGGTCCTGCGACGAGGAGGCGGCATGGATCCGACGACGGGACGGGGGCAGTGGCGGCGGCGGCTGGCGGCTGGCGCAGCCGCGACGGTGCTGGGGATGACCGCCGGGGTGGCACCCGCGGTGGCGGCCCCGGATCGGGTCGAGGAGACCGTCACGGATCTGTTCGCGATCTGGGCATCGGAGCGCTACGACCGGGCCGTGTTCGTCAACACCACTCGGGACGAAGCCTGCTCCCCGGAGATAGCGCAGTTCGAGCAGGATCTCTACGACTGGTTCGCCGGCGGTCAGGTCGGTGACCCACCTGAGTTCCCGGGCCTCGAGGCGTCCGAACCGGTGACGTTCACGCAGCAGCGCGTCGCCACGGACAACGTCAAGGCGGGCTTCGAGCAGGCCGTGCCCGTCGAGCTGTGGACCTTCGAGACGGGCAAGACCTGGGGGAACCTGTTCTCACCCTGTCTGGACACCGACGGGTTCGACGACGCGACCGGTCAGCCGCTCGAGGAGGCCGGCGCCTTGGTGGCGTCCGGCACCGGCACCTGGGTGGGCTACGACAACGACCGTTTCGGCACCGGGCCGCGTAGCAACGTCTGGGGCAGCCGGCTCATGGCCGACCTGTCGGGCCCGAACGGAGAGTGGAAGCTCTCGGCGCACGAGAGCAACCACTCCATCGATGGCGAGTACAAGGCCGGGGGCATCTGGTTCTTGCTCAGCCCGCGCTGATGGCACGCATGGGGCGGCACGGACCCCCTCTCCGGGAGCCGCGCCGCCGCACTGACTAGCTCAGCGCGTCCCGGACCGAGTCGATCGCACCCTCGGCGGCGCCGGCGACGTCGGCGACGACTCCCTTGGCGCTCGCGGCGAGCTGGTCGGCGGCCTGCTGCGCCTTGGCCGCGGCCTGGTCAGCCGCACCCTCAGCCTTGAGGTCCTCGTTGCCGGTCAAGGCGCCTGCGGCTTCCTTGGCGCGGCCCTTGGCCTCCTCGAGCCTCGGATCCATGTCTCCTCCTCAGTGGTGCGATGCCCGCGAAAAGCGTCACTCCAGCCTAGGCCCACCCGGAGCCGCCGGCTTGTCGGGGCCAGCCGCAGCCCTGGCCGGGACCATCGTCGGGGCCTCCCGGCGTCGAGCCCCGGACCTCAGGCCTTCGCGCCGAGACCGAAGTCGGGGGCCCCGATCAGCACTGCCATGTTGCCGTGCGGGTGCTTGTTCTCGTACATCAGCTGGTGCACGTTAGGCAGGTCGTCGTAGCGGAAGGCCTGCGACAGGCACGGGTCGAGGCGACCATCCAGCGCCAGCGCGTTCATCTCGTTGGCCTGGACGTCGTTGGCGAAGTGCGAGCCCTGCAGCCGCTTCTGGCGCATCCACAGGTAGCGCAGGTCGACGGTGGCGTTGAACCCGCTGGTCCCGGCGCACACCACCACCATGCCGCCGGTGTCGCAGACGAAGATCGAGGTGGGGATGGTGCTCTCCCCCGGGTGCTCGAAGACGATGTTCGGCGCGCGCTTCTCCCCCAGCACGTCCCAGATGGCCGAGCCGAAGGCCCGCGCGCCCTTGGACCACTCGCCGAACGCCTCGGCGTCGGTCCAGTGCGGCAGCATCCCCCAGTGGTCGAAGTCCTTGCGGTTGATGCACCCCTTGGCGCCCAGCCGCAGGCAGTAGTCGAACTTGTCCTCGCCGGAGACGACCGCGACCGGCGTCGCACCCGCGTCCTTGGCGATCTGGATCGCCATCGAGCCCAGGCCGCCGGCGCCGCCCCACACCAGCACCACGTCGCCGGCCTTGACGGCGTTCTCGCCCCAGCCGTGCAGCATCCGCCACGCCGTCGCGGCGACGAGGGTGTAGCAGGCGGCCTCCTCCCACGTCATGTGCGCGGGCTTGGGCATGCACTGCTGACCCTGCACCCTGGTGAACTGGGCGAAGCTGCCCCAGTTGGACTCGTAGCCCCAGATGCGGAAGGTCGAGGAGTACATCGGGTCACCGCCATCGAGGACCCGGGGGTCGTTGCGGTCCCAGCGCCCGCAGTGCATGACCACCTCGTCACCGACCTTGACGTTGGTGACGTCCTTGCCGACCTTGTAGACGATGCCGGACGCGTCGCTGCCGCCAACATGGAACGGCTCGGGCTCGCCGAGCCCCCCGCGGGCGAGCGCCTTGTTGCGGGCGCCGATGACGTCGACGGGCACGCCGAGGCCGGCCCAGACGTTGTTGTAGTTGATGCCGGCCGCCATCACGTAGACGAGCACCTCGTCGTCGGCGATCTCGGGCACCTCGACGACCTCCTTGGCGAAGGCCTGCTCGGGAGGGCCGAACCGCTCCGGTCGGATCAGCCAGGCGTGCATCGTCGCGGGGACCTCGCCCAGCGGCGGCTGCTCGCCCAGCTCGTACAGCTCCTCGGCCATGGTGGCATCCTCTCGGTGGCGCGCTCGGTGGACAGGCGGTCCGGGCGCGGCCGATGGGGGCCGTCGGCGGCAGCCGCCCGTCGCTGATTCTCACCCGTCGCACCCGCCGCTCCCAGAGCAGGGTCGTGCGAGATTCCCCACGTGCCGAAGAGCACTGCCCGAGTTGACGTTCCCGTGACCCCTCAGGTGTACGCATTCCCACACATTGGGCCGATGGGCACAGGCGCGACCTGCAGTTTCCTGGCGTTGATGATCGCTGAGAGGCGACTATGTGTGAGAACGCGTACGCCTATGACCCCCGGGCCGCTGCACCCGGCAGTCCGGCGCGCGAACCGCGGGCCGTGCCCGTCCCGGCGTCGAGGTCTGCATGATGGGCCGGTGACCGAGGCGGGTAGCAGTCCCAGCAGCAGCGCGACGTTCGAGGACCTCGGTCTGCAGCCGTCGCTGCTGGCGACCCTCGCCGCGCTGGGCTACGAGGAGCCCACGCCCATCCAGCGCGAGGCACTGCCACCCCTGCTCGCCGGCCGAGACCTGATGGGGCAGGCCGCCACCGGCACCGGCAAGACAGCCGCATTCGCCCTGCCTCTGCTGCAGACCCTGCCACTCCCCCGCAGCGATCGGCGCCCGGCGGGGCTGGTGCTGGTGCCGACTCGAGAACTGGCCGTGCAGGTCAGCGAGGCCATCCACCGCTATGGCATGCAGCTGGGAGCGCGCGTGCTGCCCGTCTACGGCGGCGCCCCTCTGCACCGGCAGGTCCGAGCGCTGGAGTCCGGCGTCGACGTCGTGGTGGCCACCCCCGGACGGGCCGTCGACCTGGTGGGCCGTGGCTCGCTGCACCTCGGCTCGGTGGCCACGCTGGTGCTGGACGAGGCCGACGAGATGCTCGACATGGGCTTCGCCGACGACCTGGAGGCCCTGCTCGCCGAGACTCCCCCGGCCCGGCAGACGGTGCTGTTCTCCGCGACGCTGCCGGCCCGCATCGACCGGCTCGCACGCTCGCACCTGCGCGACCCGGTGCGGGTCGCCCTCGGCCGGGAGGGGCCGGTGCCCGGGGAGAAGCCGCGGCTGCGGCAGGTCGTCTACACCGTCCCGCGGGCATACAAGGCGGTCGCGCTCGGCCGCCTGCTCGACGTCGAGGCTCCCACGGCCGCCATCGTCTTCTGTCGCACCCGTGCCGAGGTCGACACCCTGGCCGCGACCCTCAACGGGCGCGGCTACCGGGCCGAGGCACTGCACGGCGGCCTGACCCAGGAGCAGCGCGACGCGGTGATGGGCCGGCTGCGGTCGGGCGCCACCGAGCTGCTCGTCGCCACCGACGTCGCCGCTCGCGGGCTCGACGTGGACCTGCTCACGCACGTGGTCAACTACGACGTGCCGGCCTCGCCCGAGACCTACGTCCACCGCGTCGGCCGGGTCGGCCGAGCCGGACGCCGCGGCGTCGCCATCACGCTGGCCGAGCCGCGCGAGCACCGCATGGTCGCCGGCGTCGAGCGGGCCACCGGCGTGCGGATGGCCCGCGCGTCGGTGCCGACGGTGGCCGACCTGCGGGCCCGACGGCTGGAGCTGACCACCGCGTCGGTGCGGGAGGCCCTGCTGACCGACTCGCACGAGCGGTTCCGCGTGGTGGTCGAGTCCCTGACCGACGAGTTCGACGTCATGGACGTGGCGGCGGCGGCGGTCCAGCTGGTCCACCAGGCTGCCGGCGCCGACGACGAGGACGACAGCGAGATCCCGGTCGCCGTCGAGTCGCAGCAGCGGCGTGCCTCCAGCGGCACCTCCGGTCCGTCCCGCGGCTCCGACGGCGCCCGCATCTACGTGGGCGTGGGCCGCTCGGCCCGGATCCGACCCACCGACCTGGTGGGGGCCATCGCCGCGGAGTCGAGCCTGCGCGGCCGCGACGTCGGGGCCATCGAGATCTTCGACAGCTTCTCACTGGTCGAGGTGCCGGAGGCGAGCGTGGACGAGGTCATCGCCGCCCTGCGCCGCACCACCTTGCGCGGCCGCAGGCCCACGGTGCGCCGGGACCGCGGCCCGCGCCGCTGACGCACGGGTGACGTAGCCGCTCCCCTGCCCCTAGCATCGGGCAGCATCGCGATCGCGTTCGTACCCTCGCAGCCCTCGACGCTCGGTGTCGAGGTGGAGCTGTTCCTCGTCGACGGGCGCACCCGGCAGCTGTCCAACTCGGCCACCGCCGTGCTGGCGGCGCTGGGCCCGATGCATCTGGCTGGCGGGCCGGCGAAGGTCAAGCACGAGCTCTACGAGCACACCATCGAGATCGTCACCGACGTCTGCGCCACCGTCGGGGACGCACGGGCCGACCTGGCCGCGACCTACGCCCGACTGCGCGAGGCCGCCGGGTCTCTCGGGCTGCGGCTCATGGCCAGCGGCACGCACCCGATGTCGGACTGGCGCTGCGCCGAGCCGACCCGCGACGAGCGCTACCTGGCCCAGGTCGAGCACGTGCAGTGGATCGCCCGGCGGGCCCAGATCTGCAGCGCCCACTTCCACGTCGGAGTCGACGACGGGGAGAGGGCCATCGCCATCGTCAACGCGCTGATGTTCTACCACCCGATCTTCCTCGCGCTGTCGGCGTCGAGCCCGTACTACGAGCGGGACGACACGGGGCTGGCCTCCTGCCGCACGTCGGTGCTGGAGGCCATGCCGACCGCGGGCTTCCCGCACCTGCTATCCGGCTGGGCCGAGTTCGTGCGTATGCACGACTCCCTGCTGGCCTCCGGGACCATCGCCGGCGTCCGCGACATCTGGTGGGACGTGCGGCCCCATCCGGAGTTCGGGACGGTGGAGCTGAGGATGTGCGACGCCCCCTCGACGCTCGGCGAGGTGACGGCGATCGCCGCGCTGGCACAGTGCCTGGTGCGCTACATCCACGACGCGCTGGACTCGGGGGCCCGGGTCGGCACCCCGCCCCGGTGGATCCTGCGCCAGAACAAGTGGCTGGCCGCCCGCTACGGGCTCGATGCGGTGCTCGTGGTCGACGAGCACGGGGCCCGGGCCTCGATCCGCGACATCCTCCCCGCGCTGCTGGACGACCTCAGACCGGTCGCGGCGACCCTGGGCTGCCGCGACGACCTGGACAGGGTCTCGCGCGTCCTGGACCTCGGGGCCAGCTACGAGCGGCAGCGGCGGCTCGTCGCCGCCGGCGCCGCCCTCGAGGACGTGGTCGACGCGCTGGCCATCGAGCTCGAGGCCGACACCCCGACGGCGGTGACTCGGTGACCCTGCCCGCCGGACGCGCCGGGACCCCGGTGCCGAACCGCAGCGCTGCTGCACTGGACCGCTTCCTGACCGACCTGCTCGAGCAGCACACCGAGGAGACCATCGCCTTCCGCCGTCGCCTGCACATGCACCCCGAGCTCAGCCAGGTCGAGTACGAGACCACCGAGACGATCGCCACCCGGCTGAACGTCGCCGGCCTTCCGGTCGTCGTGCAGCCGTCCAAGGTCGGTCTCACCAGCGACGTCGCCGCCGACGCCGACGGCCCGCGGATCGCGCTGCGCGCCGACATCGACGCCCTCCCGCTGCCGGACCACAAGGACGTGCCCTACGCCTCCACCGTGCCGGGGGTGAGCCACGCGTGTGGCCACGACGCCCACACCACCATCGTGCTGGGAGCGGGCCTGGCCCTGGACGCGCTGCGGCGAGCCGCCGCGAGCGACCCCGACCTGCCCGCCGTCGGCCCGGTGCGGCTGATCTTCCAGTCCTCGGAGGAGAAGGCCCCGGGCGGGGCGCGCGCCATCATCGCGGCCGGCGGGCTGGACCGGGTCGATGCGATCCTCGGACTGCACTGCGACCCGACGCTGACCGTGGGCCAGGTGGGGGTGCGCACCGGCGCGGTCACCTCGGCCGTCGACCGGGTCGCACTGGTGCTGCGGGGTCCCGGCGGCCACACCGCGCGACCCGACCTCACCGTGAACCTGCTGGAGGCCGCCGGGCGCGTTCTGGTCGAGCTGCCCAGCCGCGTGCACGCGAGGCTGCCGTCGAGCGAGGGGCACGCACGCCTGGTCTTCGGCATGGTCGCCGGAGGGCATGCCCCGAACGTGATCCCCACCGAGGTCAGCATCGAGGGCACGTTCCGGACCCTGCACCCGCACGTCTGGGCCCAGGCGCAGCCGGTCGTCGCGTCCGCCCTGGCCGACGTCCTGGCCGACTACGAGGTCGACATCCAGCTCGGGCACGAGCGGGGAGCTCCCCCGGTGGTCAACGACCCGACGGTCACCGACGTCCTCTCCCGGGCGATCACCGCCGGGCTGGGCGACGCCGCCCTCGTCGCGGCCGAACCCAGCATGGGCGGCGAGGACTTCTCGTTCTACCTCGAAGCGGTCCCCGGGACGTACTGCCGCCTCGGGGTGGCCGCCCCGGGGCTCGCCGGCTCGGTGCCCCCCCTGCACACCAGCGGGTTCGACATCGACGAGGGTGCCCTGGCCGTCGGCATCCGCACCCTGGTGCACGTCGTGCTCGCCGCACAGCGGGAGCTCGGGGCGAGCCACCGCACCCCTTGACGCCGCGTCCTCGGCCGGCGGAGACTCCGCGAGCAGCACCGGCCGTCCCCGTCAAGGGAGTCGCCATGTCCGGTACCCGCATCCTGTCCAGCCTCGGCGACATCCGCCGGGCCGACGCCGTCCTGCTGGCCCAGCGGCTCCAGGAGGTCAGACCCACCGCGGCGGAGGTCGGTCCCGTCTTCACCGAGGTGTTCGCCCGCAACAAGGCCGCGGCCGGGCGGCTGGCCACGGCCTACGCCACCTCGCTGCCCACGATCGCCGAGCATCGCCAGGTCTTCCAGACCGTCGCGATGGCCGGGGACGAGCAGCGGCGCGCCCTGATCAAGGGGTACCGGGCGGCGGGCCAGGACGACTGGGTCGTCTACGCCCTGGGGCAGCTGCCGGGGGCGCACGCCCGCGCGCTCATGCGCTCCTACGTGCTGACCCCGGCGGGGAGGCTGGACAAGCCGGCCCTCGAGCACGTCATGGACTACCTGGCGACGCTCGGCGAGCGGGTGCCGGCAGTCCCGGCCGAGGAGCCGCCGCACGACAACGCCGTGGTGGAGTTCGTCGAGGACATCGTCGACGAGGTCGTCGAGGTCATCGAGAACGTCGTCGACGCGGTCATCGACGCCACCCAGTCGCTGGCCGCGGCCCTGGCGGCGGTCGTGAGCTGGACGGTGGACAAGCTCGCCGGCCTCGCCAACGCCCTGCTGCAGGCGGGCCAGTCGATCGTGGAGATCCTCCAGGGCGCGGTCGCGCACGGCTACGCGTTCGTCCGCCGCATGATCGAGGCCGTCAACCAGGCCGGTCGGGCGATGTTCGAGATCCTCGCCAGCGTCGTTCAGTTCACCGGGCAGGCCCTGCGCGACATGCTCAAGGCGATCGACAACCTCAGCCAGACCCTGGGCGAGCTGCTGAGCTGGCTGGGGTCCCAGGTCCAGTCCGTCGTGAGCAGGGTCGTCACCGAGCTGATCGCCCTGGGCAAGAGCGTCTCCAACCTGCTGCGGCAGGCCTGGGAGGCCGCCACGGGTGCCCTGGCCCGCGTCGTGCGCGCGCTGCTCGACCTCGGCCGCCGCGCCGTCGAGCTGCTCAGGGAGGCCGCCCGAGCCGCGGCGTCGCTGGTGCGGGCCGTCGTGCGGGCGATCCTCGACGCGGGCCGGGCGATCGGGGACCTGGTCCGCGAGGTGGTCACCGACGCGATGGACCTGCTCCGCGACGTCGTGCGCGAGATCGCCTCGATCGCCAGCGGCCTGGCCGAGCTCGTGGCCATGGTCGCGCGCTCGGCGCTGCAGTACGCGCTGGCCGTGGGCCGGGCCCTGCTCGAGATCGGGGTCTCGCTGGCTCGGCTCGTCGTCGACCTCGCCCGCGAGGGTGTCGCCGCCGTCCGCCGGATCGTCGACGCCGCTCTCGCGCTGGGACGTGCCGTCATCGACGTGCTCCGCGAGGTCGCGTCGCTGGCCCAGCGTGCCCTCGACCTGGTCGTCAGGGCCCTGGTCGACCTCGGCCGCTCCCTGGTCGAGATCGCTCAGTCGGTCGCCGCGTTCCTCTACCGCACCGCCTCCCGGTTCGTGCAGGCCTGCCTTGCTGCCGGCCTCGCCGTCCGCGACCTGCTCGCCGCCGCCGCCGAGGGCAGCTACTTCCTGCTGCGGCGCATGGTCAACGGCATCCTGCAGGCCGGCCGGGCGGTGGCCGAGGTGCTCGCCTGGGTGGCCGACGCGGCCGCGTCGCTGGCCGCCGACGCCTGGCGGGCGCTGCTGCGCGAGGCGATGCTCGCCATCCGGTTCGTCCGCGATTCCATCACCGAGGCACTCGACTGGGCGCTGGGGGTCGGCCGCGACATGCTCGCCGCTGTCGTGGCCGCGGCCGAGAGCATCCGGGCCGCGCTGCGCCAGGTGATCGACTGGGCCAAGGCCGCCGGCGACGCCGCGCTCGAAGCCCTCGCCGACGTGTGGGTGCGGGTCAAGAACTCGATCAGCTACCTGATCACCTGGGTGGCCAAGGACTTCATCCCCGGCATCGCCGCCGTGGTACGGGGCCTGCTGCAGGCCGGGGTCGCCGTCGTCGAGATCCTGCTGGTCGTGGCCGGGAAGGCGTTCGACGTCGTGGTCGCGGCTGTCGAGTCGATCCTCGCGGTGGGGCGCACCCTGGGCGAGATCGTGGCGGCCGTCGTCACCGACCCCACCGACCTCGGCCCGCAGGTGCTCGCGGCCCTGCGCGACCTCGGCGAGACCTGGGGCGGCATCTGGGACGAGGCGCTGTCGCTGTCGGAGGACGACCGGCGCCGGTTGGCCGAGGCGATGCAGCGCGCGGGCGCCGGCCTGCAAGAGGTGCTGGACGGGCTGCTGGAGGCCGCCGGCGGCGCCTTCTTCGCCGTGGTGTCGGTCGTGCTGGAGGTCTTCGGCGTGTTCCGTGGACTCGACGCGACCGAGCGCGCCGTGGGTGAGCGCGTCTTCGAGGACACCCTGCCGTGGGACGACATCCAGGTCTTCGAGGGCTCGTACGTGTCCTGGGCCGCCGCGCAGAGCACGGGTGGACCGACCGGCGTGGTCACGATGCGGATCATCCACTTCCCCGACTCCTACGACCCGAGCCTGCCCGACGACCAGGCGTGGCTGGTGCACGAGCTGATGCACGTGTGGCAGGGCCAGCAGACCGGGCCGGTCTACATGGCGCACGCCCTCATCGGCCAGGGTGGCGCCGGGTACGACTACGGCGGAGACCCCGCGCTGGTCGCCAACGCCGCCACCGGGCTGGCTGCCTTCAACCCCGAGCAGCAGGGCGACATCCTGCGCGACTTCCACCGCCGGCTGGTCGCGGCAGGCGACACCTCACCGTTCGACCCCTACGTCGCCGAGGTGCGGGCGGCGGCATGACCCTGCTGGTCGAGGCGCCGCGCGACGCCCTCGGGCCACTGCGGCCCTGGCTCGACGCCCACGCCGCCAGCCGCGAGGTCCGCGTGGTCCGGGTACTCCCCGGCCTGCTGCCCGCCGGCACCGAGGCGGTGGTGCGGGTCGGGGACCCCCGCTGCTCCCCCGCGCGCGCGCTGCCCGGGCCGGTGCTCGCCGCCGAGGACGGGTACGTCCCTGCGGGGTGGGTGCCGGCCGACGCCGCGCTACCCGTGTTCGCGCGCGTGGCGGCCACGGTGCTGCGCCGGGACGAGACGGCACCGGTGGCGCTGCTCGGGCAGCGCAGCCGCCGCTACGCCCGGCTCACCCAACGGCTGGAGGCGAACCTGCACCCGGTGCCGACGGTGCGCTGGACCGCCGAACGGCTGACCAGGGAGGACCTGCTGGCAGCCCTGGGCGTGGGGCTCGGGTTGGCCGTGTACCTGGGCCACGGTCGACCCACCGGCTGGGCCGCCTACCGCGGGCTGCGGGCCGCCCACCTCGTCGAGGAGCACGACCGTGGCGCCGGGCTGCCGCTCGGCGGGCTCGTCTCGGTGACCTGCTGGACGGCCAGCCGCTGGCGGACCCGGCGCAGCTTCGCCGAGGTCGTCGTCGCGTCCGGTCAGGCTGCGGCCTGCGTCGGGTCCGTCCGCCCGGTCGAGCACCTGGCCAGCATGCGGCTCGTGCTGGCGATGGCCGCCGCGGTGGTCGGCGGCGCCCACACGGTGGGCGACCTGCTGGCCGGGATGGCCGTCGAGACCGCAGCGGCCCCGGGCACGAACGGTGCTCGCGCGGACGCCGCCACGCTGCGGCTGGTGGGAGACCCCCTCGCCCCCCTCGCCGGCGCGGCCGGTGCAGCAGGGCGCGCCGGCGCCGTCGTAGCACCGGCTCTCGACGAGCCGCTGGAGGGGATCGACGTCACCACCGTCAGGTCCGGGCCGAGCCGGGCGGCTGCTCGGGCATGAGCGGCCCCACCGAGGCGCTGGTGCGCCGGATCGTCGCCGACCTCGCCGAGCTGGACGAGGCCGACCTGTCGGTGGACACCACCTTCCGGGAGGTGGGCATCGACTCGCTGCTGGCGATGGAGATCGCCGTCCACGTCGAGAACGCGGCGGGTGTCGAGTTCGGCGAGCACGACCTCAAGGACGTGACCACCATCGGTGACCTGGTCGCGCTCACCCAGCGCCACCTCGGCTGAGTGGCGATGGGTGACCAGCCCGGACGGCGGGCCGTCGTCACCGGCGTCGGCGTCTGCTGCCCGCTCGGGCGCAGCCCCGACGCCCTGGAGGAGGCCCTGCTGTCCGGGCGGTCCGCCGTCGCGCCGGTGCGATCGTTCGACCCGGGCGCCTTCACCACCCGCGTGGGCGCCGAGGTTCCCGCCGCCTGGCTGCCCGAGCCGCGAGACGCGTCGGGTCGCCCGGTGCGCGGACGGGCCGAGAGCCTGGGCCTGCAGGCGGCGACCGCGGCCCTGGCCGACGCCGGCTGGGTGTCGGCGCTCGGCCCGGTCGACCTGGTGGTGGGCACCACGATGGGCGAGCCGACCTGGGTCGACACCTGGCCGGTGGGCCGGGCGGCGCCACCGCTGTCGGCCGGCGCGGCCCGCGAGCTCGCGCTGACCGCTCCCGAACGCCTGGCCAGCGGTCTCGCCGACCACCTGCCCGTGCCAGTTGGGCGGTGCAGCGCGGCCGCCGGTGCGTGCGCGGCCGGCAACGTCGCCCTGGGGATGGCGCTCGAGCGCGTGCGCAGCGGCGCGTCCGAGGTCGTGCTGGCCGGCGGAGTCGACGGCTTCTCCCGCATCGCATTCACCGGCTTCTCCCGGCTCGGTGCGCTCGCCGCGCACACCTGCCGACCGTTCAGTGGTAACCGGGACGGCCTCGTGCTGGGCGAGGGGGCCGCCTTCCTCGTGCTGGAGGAGGAGCAGGCCGCCCGGCGGCGCGGCGCCACGGCGCTCGCCCGGCTCACCGGCAGCGGCTGGACCTGCGACGCGCACCATCCCACCTCTCCCCGGCCGGACGGCGCTGGTGCCGCCACGGCGCTGCTCGCGGCGCTGGCCGACGCCGGCCGGCGGCCGCAGGACGTGGACTGGGTGTGCGCACACGGCACCGGCACGGCGGCCAACGACTCCGCTGAGGTGGCCGCGCTTCGCACCGTGTTCGGCCAGCTCGACCGGCCACCCCCGGCGTCGTCGGTGAAGGCGCTGACCGGGCACGGGCTGGGGTCGGCCAGCGCGATCGAGGCGGTCGTCTGCGTGTGCGCACTGCGGTCCGGCGTCGTCCCGCCGACCTGGAACCACGAGGTCCACGACCCCGCCTGCGACTGGGACGTCCTCCCCAACGCGCCGGCACACCTGGACCCTGGCGTCGTGGTCAACCAGGCCTACGCCTTCGGCGGCTGCAACGCCGTGGTCGTGCTCGAGCGGGCGGACCCGTGACCGGAGTCGTCCACCGGTTCGCCGACGTGTACGTCGTCGCAGCGGCGACTCTCGGACTCGACCCGCTCGGACGCCCGGTTCCTGACGACGAGCTCGCCGCGGCGATCACCATCCGGGGAGCGCGACCGCTGGCCCGGGCGGCACGGCTCGGGCTCGGGGCGTCGCTGCTGGCCCTCGGCTCCGGCTCGCTCCCGCCGGAGCCCGACCCGCGCGCGGCGATCATCTTCGCCACCCGTGGCGCCAGCCTCGTGCCGCTGGCCGAGATGGCCCACGTCGCCGACACCGAGGGTCCCGCGAGAGTGTTCCCGATGGCTTTCCCCAACACCGTCGCGAGCGTGCACGCCGGGTACCTCGCCACCCTGCTGCGCCGGTCGGGCCCAGCGCTGACGCTGTGCGGCCCCGGGGCCGGCCTCGAGGCGCTGCTGGAGGGGGCGCTGCTGCTGGCCGGCCGACGCAGCGACGACGTCCTGGTGGTGATGGCCGACGAGAGCCTGCCCGGCAGACCCGAGGCCTGGGCAGAAGGTGCCGTTGCGCTGCGACTCGCCCGCTGCGACGGGGCGCTGGACGTCTCCGCCGGGCAGTCCGGCCGCCCACCATCCCCACGACTGCTCGCCGTCGCCGCCGCCGCCCACCCGGACCTGCTGCCTCAGCTGACCCGCTCCGGTCCCGGCAGCCAAGCGCGCGAGGTGAAGGGCGACCTCGCGGCTGTTGCTGCGGTGGCGGAGTCGGGGGTCGACTCGGCCGTGGTGCTGACCGGCCCGCTGGGGGTGAGAGGCGTGGCGTCGGTGCTGCTCGCGACACCCGGCTGAGCTGCGGGCGGGCCACGCCCGCAGCAGCGGGCCGACCTGCTACTGGGACAGCTGGACAACCTCGGCGGCGCGGCGCCGCCAGCCGGGGCGGTACCGGCGGTAGTGCTCGAGGCGTTGGCGCACCTCCGGTGCCATCCGGATCCAGTAGACGCCGTTGACGACGACCGCCCAGCCGAGCATGGCCCGGTCCCGCCGCCACAGCGCGTACGGGACCATCAGCGCGGGCCATGCCTCCCGGGCGACGAGGGCGTCGCCGACCACGACGCCCGCGACCCAGCCGGTGCCGGTGGTCACGGGCACCGACACCCAGTCGAGGATCAGCGCGCCACCGAGCATCGGTGACTGGCCGAAGCCACCCACGAACCGGTGGTAGGCGGGGTAGACGTGGCCGACGGTCGCCGCCGCCGCCGCGGTCGCCGCGACCGGGCGGGCGATCGCGGCCGGCGCCCACGACTGCACGAGGGCGGTGATCGCGACGGCCTTGCCGATGTCCAGGGCGGCAGCGAGCCCACCCCATCGCCCGCCGGCCCGGGCGCCGAGCGCTGAGGGGCTCACTCCGTGCGACACGAGTCCGCCGTCCTGGTAGATCCGGTACTCGGTGCGCGTCAGGTCCTGATCGGGCGCGACGGCTCGCGCGAGCAGCCGCGTCGACGAGACCGACCCCACCAGGTAGCCGGCCACTGCTGCGCCCAGGTACCACCGGATCGGCGCCATCGCTCCCTCCTCGTCACCGCAGGGCCGGATCGTCCACCGGGGCCGATCAGGACCGCGAGACCGGTCGCCGAGTCTAGGGTGCGCCGCTCGGGCAGGGAGGACGACCGGGTACCGCAGGACGCCGGAGCCGCGGCCTGCCCCGACCGCTGGCGCGTGCCCGTTCCGGCGGGTGCCCACGCCAGCTGGGCTCTGGCGGTTCCTCGCCACTGTCGTCGTCCTGCTGCTGAGCAGCCCAGCGCTCGCGCTGATGCCGAAGGCCGTGCTCGCCGCCGTGATCATCTACGCGGCCCGGACCCTCGTGGACGTCGCCGTCGCGGCGACCCTGCGTCGGGGATCGGCGATCGGCGGGAGGGAGGGGTCCGGTTCGTGGTCGCCCGGTCACCCGCCGCCGTCCGCAACGAAGGGGGTGGGCCTCACCCGGTCGAGGGGAGGGTGCCGGGGTCCCCCGGCCGGTCCGAACCGGTCGGGGACGGCTGACCGGCGGCTGCCGGCATCGCGCCCGTGCATTCGGGGACGAGATCGACGCGCAGCCCCGTCAGCATCGGCTGTCGCGCCGCGAGGAAGTCGCGGACGTAGGGCTGGTCGTTGTGACGGACGAAGGCGTCCTCGTCCTGGTAGATCTCCAGGAACACCCGGGCGGTCGGGTCGTCCTGGGGCGCACCCACGACGTAGACGAGAGTGGCAGGCTCGTGCACCCGGATGGCGGCCACGGTCTGCTCGACCAGTCGGTCGAAGTCGACGAGCGCGTCGGGTCGCAGCTCGTGCCGTACGTACAGGGCGAACATCGGCCTCCTCCGCTGACTCGGACCCGGCTGCTCGGGTCGCGAACCGTCCGTTGGACGCAGATTGTCTCCGACCCCCTTGGCGCCGCGCCGGTCCGCAGTCGGGACCACGCCCTCGGCCTCGTCTGTGCCAGGGTGGGCGGCATCGACCCGAGGAGGACAGATGCCGCCACCACTGCCGGTGATCTACGTGCGAGGCTTCGCCGGGTCCACCTCAGGTATCGACGCGGCGGTGGACGACCCGTTCTACGGGTTCAACAGCGGCTCGACGCACGTGCGGGTGGGCCGCGACGACGACCCGGTCTTCTACCAGTTCGAGAGCCCGCTGATCCGGCTGATGATCGACCACGGCTATGAGCTCAAGGGCGGTGGTCTGGGCGGCCAGGTGGCATGGCTGGAGCAGCAACCGGACGGGACGGTCCCGGCCGGCTCGATCTGGATCCACCGGTTCTACGACGTGTCCGCGTCGACGTTCGGGCAGCGCCCGCAGGACTACCGGATCGAACGAGCCGCCGAGGACCTGCTCACCCTGATCACCCTGGTGCGCACCAAGACGGGCGCTGAGCGGGTGCACCTGGTGGCGCACTCCATGGGCGGGCTGGTGTGCCGGTGCCTGATCCAGAAGATCATCCCCGAACGAGCCCACCTGCAGGGCCGACCCGACACTGCCGAGCAGGTCATCCAAAGCCTGTTCACCTACGCCACCCCGCACGGGGGGATCGAGTTCGAGCTCGGCTTCGGGCTGCTCGAGCGGCTGCGGGACACCCTCGGCATCGCCGGCGCGGACATCTTCGGCCCCGACCGGATGTGGCAGTACCTCAACCCCGCGCAGGTCACCGAGCAGCACGGCAGCCCGCCGAAGGGATGGCAGCCGCAGGTCATGCCCGACGACGCCTTCCCCAAGGACCGCGTCTTCTGCCTCGTCGGCACCAACCCGGGCGACTACGGCACCGCACTCGGGCTGTCGTCCAAGACCGTCGGCGTGCGCAGCGACGGCCTGGTGCAGATCGGCAACGCCGCGGTCCCCGGGACCCCAGCCGCCTTCGTGCACCGCAGCCACAGCGGCCGGTACGGGATCGTGAACTCCGAGGAGGGCTACCAGAACCTGCGCCGCTTCCTGCTCGGTGACCTCGAGGTGCGCGCGGACCTGGTACGGCTCGAGCTGCCTCGCGACGACGAGGAGGTCGTCTGGCAGGCCGAGGCACAGCTGTCCATCCGCGGCCTGCCCGTACTCATGCATGAGAAGGTCGCCGAGCACCACTGCCCCATCGAGGTCGCTCCCGACGCCGAGGTCGTCCCCCTCGGCACCACCTACCTGCTGTCCGACCCGGCGTTCCGCCCAGCCGGCGCCGACGGCTCGACCAGCCCGCTGGCCCGCTACACCCTGCACCTACGGCTGCTGTCCCTGCGCGAACGAGGCGGCATCTTCAACTTCGGGCAGCACCTGGAGAAGAGTGCCGACTTCGACGACTCCCTGGTCATCGATGTCGGTGTCTGGGAAGGACGGCTCGCCGCCTGGGCCCAGTGGTCGTCCCAGATCGACACCACGCTCACCGACTACCAACCCTCCGGTCCACCCCGCGGCGACGAGGTGCCCGCCCCCGGCGTCTGGCGCACGTCGATCGGTCTGCCCGCGTCCGGCGGGTTCCTCGGCCCCCATGCGGCCGTTCGGCTGACCGTTCGGGACCGCGACGGGGACGCCACCCGCCGGCTGGGACCGCCCTGAGTGCTCGTGTGCCCGGTCGGTGTGGCGATGGCGGCATCGACTGATGCGTCCCTGTCGCCGCCCGCGCCGCCTGGCGACCAGTCCAGACTGGCTCAGGCTCCGGGAGGTTGACCGCTGCTGCCGCTGGTGTCACCCTCGGTGATCACCGGCCGGACCGGTCTCGCGGGAGGCGCCATGGTCGCTCACCTGGACGTGGATAGCGACCCTGCAGCGACGGGCTCGCCGCCGGCCGCGTTCCTGCTCAACCTGACCGGGGGACGCATCGATGTGCTGGGTCAGGGCCGGTCCGTGGTGCTCGCTCCGCTGCGCAGGTTGCCGCTGAGTACGGCGCAGCTGTGCGCGTTCGACGCGTCCGTCCTGCGTGACTCCGACCTGGTACGACTGGAACGCCCCGAGGTACCACCGGCACGGGCACCCTTGGCCGTCTACGGGGTGCTGGCCGGGCTGGCTGTGACCAGCCTCGCGGTGGCCGCTCTGCTCGGTGCGGTGGAGGTCGGCGTCGTCCTCGCCGCAGGCGTGGCGGTGCTGGGGCTGCTGCTGTGGGCGGGGTGGACGCTGGCCACGCTGATCGACGGGCGCCGTCCTTCGGTGCGCGCATCGACCCGCTGGCTCGGCGAGAAGGCCTCGCAGCTGATGGTGTTCGTGATCGGCTTCGGCTTCGCTCTGGCCGCCGCGCTGGTCGCCAACGGCGGGCTCGACGACAGCGGGCTGACCACGGACCAGGGGGCCCTGTTCCGCATCGGGCTGCAGACCCTGTTCCTCGGCCTGGCCATCACGTTCCCCGCGTTCCTCTACTACGCCTTCGACCGCCAGCGGGCCGCCGCGCTGCGTACCCGGTTCCTGGCCGACGCGTTCCGTCTCGACGACCACCTGGCCACCGTCGGCGAGGTGGAGGCCAGGTACGGGGACCGGATGAAGGACGCCTTCGGCTCCGCCGGAGGCAGGCTGGCCAGCGACGACCGGGTGCGGTCAGGTCGCCGCCGCTCGCCCGTCGTGGTCGCGACCCTGGTGCTGTCGTTGGCCCTGGTCGTCGCCTTCGTCGACGTGGGCGCCACCGGCCGCGACGGGCCACTGCTGGTGCTGTTCACCCCGACCGCGGCGATCCTGCCGTTCGCCTTCCTCGGCGCCTACCTGTTCGCCGTGCAGACCTCGCTGCGCAGCTACCTGCGCGGTGACCTGCTCCCCAAGGCCTACAGCCAGATCGCCGCGCGCATGCTGGTGGTCGTCACCCTCGCCGCCGTCCTCGGGGCGCTGTCCCAGGCCATCGCCCCGAGCGCGACCGACCAGCCGTCCTACTCGGCCTGGCTGCTGGCATTGGCCTTCTTCGCCGGGCTCGTCCCCAACACCGCGCTGCAGTTCCTGTCCGAGTCCACCCGCCGGGTGTTCCCGCTCTGGGGCGGGGCCCGGATGAGCGAGCCGCAACCGCTGACCATGATCGAAGGCATCGACCTCTACGACCGGGCGCGACTCGAGCAGGAGGGCGTGACCACCATCGGTGGGCTGGTGTACGGCGACCTGATCGACCTGATGATCCAGACCCGCATCCCCACCGGGCGCCTGGTGGACTGGCTCGACCAGGCCGTGCTGCAGATCTACACCGGCACCGACGCGGACGCACCCGACGACCAGACACCGGCCGCAGCCAGGGCGGCCTGGGCGAGCGCCGTGCGCGCCTGCGGGGTCCGCACCGCCTCCGACCTGCTGGCCGCCCGACCCACCGATCCACCGCTGGACTCCCTCGCCGCCCTCCTCGCCGACGAGCCCGTTATGCGGCGCATCCACACGTGGAGGCGCAACGTCCACCCCGAGCCGCGCGTCCTGGACGCCCGACCCCGACGAGCGGCCGCCCTGAGCAGGCCCGACCTGGACCTGGCCGGACCGCCGCAGCCAGCCGTCCTGCCCAGGCCCGATCCGGCACCCCGCCGGTGACCAGCTCGGCCGAGCCGACCGACGGGCGAGTCGAGGTCACCTCCGCTGCGGCTCTGCCGGTCAGTGGAGCCATGCCGTCAGCGGTGCACGACGTCGCGGTCCGGATGCGGGCCATCGAGGCACGGCTGCCGGAGAGGGACGGTCTGCGCGCGTTCACGCACGTCTACCGGGTCGTGACCGAGCAGGTGGGGGACGCCCTGACCGGGGCGGACACGTTCGCCGACCCAGCCTTCGTCGAACGGCTCGACGTCGTCTTCGCCGACCGGTTCTTCGCCGCCGAGCAGGCCGCCGCGGCCGGAGCCGACGTCTCTCCCGCGTGGGCGCCGCTGGTCGAGGCCAGGCGCCGCCCCGGGGTGCTGGCGGTCCAGCACGTCCTGGCCGGGATGAACGCGCACATCAACCACGACCTCGCCCTCGCGGTGGTGCAGACATGTACCGAGACCGGCCGCAGCGTCCAGGACGCCGACGTCGCCAGCGACTTCCAGGCGGTCAACACCGTGCTTGCCCGGGTGGTCAGGCCGATCCGACAGGCGTTCCTCAGCCAGGCAGTGGTCCGCGCAGGCGCTCCTGCCAGTCCCGCGGCCGACGCGATCTCCCTGTGGTCGATCGACAAGGCCAGAGACGCGGCCTGGGCCTCAGCCGTGACGCTGTGGCACGTCCGTGCGATCCCAGCGGTCGCCGACCAGATGCAGCAGGCTCTGGCCCGCATCGTCGGGCTCGTCGGACGAGGGTTGCTCGTCCCGGCCGGCGGCTGATCGAGGCTCCGCGCTGAGCGTGAAAGGGGTGACGCGATGCCGCTGAACAGCTACGGGGTGGTGCGCGGGCGGGCCGTACGGGGTCAGCGGGAAGGAGCCGAGGACTCCTCGCCGCACTACCAGGTCCTGCTGACGGACGGGACGACGCAGTGGCGAGTTGCGGTCAACGTGAGGTCCACGCAGTGGCCCTCGGAGCTGCTCTACCTCGTCGTGGACGACCTGGAGCACCCGATGCTCGAGCAGCTGGTGGCCAGCGGGCCCGGGTGGACCCGGGTGGCGAACGCACCGGGCGGAGTGGCGCTGGACTACATCCGCGCCAACCTCTTCCAGCGGGAGCAGATGCGGGCTCTGCCGTCCGCCCTGCCCGGTGGAGTCAACGACCTGTCGTCGGTGCTGGACGCCTGGGTCCGCCGCGCCCAGGACGAGCCCGACGCGTCGGTCTTCGCGTTCGGGGAACGCTGGGGCCCGGAGCCGACGCCGGACACGGTCTTCGGCTTCAGCCCCGGCAACGGGGTGCACGACATCCACATGAACCAGGGCAACGGCGGGCAGTTCGCCGCCGACGACGGGGTGTGGCAGGACGGCGGGCTGCTGTTCCACTTCCCGTCCGGACCGCGCTGGGTCGCGGTGTTCCTGGCGTTCCTGAACCAGGCGTGGCACACCGACGACCTGTCGGGCCACCGCACCGACGGAGGTCCGTCCGCCTCCGCCGACGACGCCGTCGTCCGGGTCGTCGCCGCCCTGGTCAACCCGACCGGGCCAGCGCCGGAGCCGGAGATGGTGACCCTGCTCAACGCCTCCCCCGACGAGATCGTGCTGGAGGGCTGGTCCCTGGTCGACCGCGGCAAGCAGCGCTCGAGCATCCCCAGCACCCGGCTGGCCCCCGGCGCCACCGTCCAGGTCGCCGTGGCGCCACCGTTCGCGCTGGGCAACAACGGCGGAGCCGTCACCCTGCTCGACGCCGACGGGCTGAAGGTGCACGGCGTCGCCTACACCTCCGCCGACGCCCGCCGCGACGGCTGGACCGTCGTCTTCTAGCCGTCTGGTGGTCTGGCGCTGCTACCGGTGGACGTGGCGCGTGCCGACGGCTGCGTCGCCGCACGCACCGTTGACACCGGTACGGCCCGAGCCGAGACTGCAAGCACCGCATCACCCGCATCGAGGAGGCGCGGGAGATGAGCCGACTCGAGGTGCTCTCCCCGCCGATGCTGGACGCTCGCCGTGACCTGACCACCCGCACTCTGCTCATCGGGCGGTCACCCGATGCGGACTGGCTGCTGGACGAGCCGACCGTCAGCCGCCGGCACGCGCTCGTGCACCACTTCGTCGACCACGACGAGATCGAGGACCTCGGCTCCACCGGGGGTACCCGCGTCAACGGACGGACGATCAACGGTCCAGTGCGACTTCGGGCCGGGGACCGGGTGCAGCTCGCCGGCGTCGAGCTGGGCTACGTGGCAGACGGCGCACCGTGGGCCGCAGCCGGGACCCGGGGCAGCGACGCCAGGCGCTCGGTGGAGGGCGCCGGCACGTTCACCGTCCGCGACCAGCAGGGCGGGACGATCAGCAACGTCGGCCACGACCAGTACAACCAGTACGTGCAGCAGGTGGTCGTGCAGCGCGAGGACGCCCTGGCGCAGGTCGCCGGGATGAATCGCTTCGCGCGGGTGCTCGTCACCATCGGCTTCACCCTCGCCGGAGCCGGCGTCCTCGGGTTCATCGGATCCATCGTCGTCTCGATGGCGGCCTCGCTGGACGACCCGTGGTCCGGCCCCGACTTCCCTGAGGTGGCCGGGGTGCCGGTGTTCGCGGCTGCGATGGGCGTCGCCCTCGTCGGCTTCGCGGTCTACCTGGCCGGCTTCGTCGTGCAGATGTCCGCGCGCAAGCAGCGCCGGCAGGTCGACCTCGACTACCCGCTGCCGCAGGCCTGGCCGGGCAGCGACCAGGGGGGAGCGTGATGGTCTTCAACATCGGCAGCCAGACCGGTGGTGTCGTCAACAACGTCGCGGGCGACCAGTACGTCTCGGGGACTCAGACCGGTGTCGCGGTGAGTCTCGCCGATGCCCGGTCGGCGGCCGAGGCGCTGCGAGCGGCGCTGGCACTCGTCGACCTGTCCGCCCTCACCGCCCCTCAGCGCGAGCACGTCCGGTCCGACGCCGATGCCCTCGCCATCGAGGTGGCCGGGCCCGACCCGTCACGCGAGTCCGTCCGTGACCGCCTCAGTCGTGTCACGAGCGTGCTGCGCGACGCCGGCGCGCTCGCCGGCGCCGCCGCGGGGCTGGTTGCCCCGATCACGGCTCTGGCCCAGTGGCTCGGGCCGCTCGGCGCATCCGTCCTCACCCTGCTCGCCTGACGCCGCTGCACCGAACGGGGCAAGTGGATCGGCCTCGAGCTCGGCCGGGTCACAGTCGTCGACGACGTCGACACCGCCTGGTGGCCGCGCCCTGCACGTCGCTCCCCCCGCCCGTCCGCGATGATCGCGACAGGTCCACCGAAACGCCGGGTTGGTTCAGGGTGCGCCCAGGCCCTGACCGATGAACAGCGCGCCGAGGACCAGGAGCAGCACAGGCCTCTCGGTCGCATGGCTGATGGCCAACCAGGTGCGCCGGCTGCCCGGGACTCGGGTGGCCGAATCCCCCTGGGCCGGGAGGACCACCATCGGGTGCGGGCGGCCTCGCCCGCCCGCACAGGGGCCGGGTTTCCATCGGCGAGGTTCTTGCTCGGGTCTCACCCCGAGCAGATGAACCGCTCACCCGGGATCCCTACCGTCCCAAGGACTGCCCAGTCACCCCACCAGGAGTCCACGATGCTTCACCACCAGCCCGTCCTCATGCGCACTGTGCCGACCAGGTTCATGGCGGTGGCCGCCCTGTGCACCGCCGGCGCGCTGACCCTCGCGGCATGCGCAGACGGATCCACGTCCGCGGAGTCGACCGCCACGCTGTCGCCCCCGACGGCGGAGTCGAGCACAGCCGCGACGACCGCCTCGGGGTCATCAGCGGGTGTGGCACGGGATGCCGTTGAGACGCAGCCCGGCGTGGCCTACGCCTCGACGTCGCCGTCCCAGACCCTGGACCTGTACCTCCCAGCCTCCGACGGCAGCGCTGCGGCGCCGGTCGTCGTGCTCATCCACGGGGGAGCGTTCGCGATGGGCGACTCCGGCATGGAGGCCGGGCTCGCCCAGACACTCGTCCAGGAGGGGTTCGCCGTCGCCGCCGTGAACTACCGACTCTCCGGTGAGGCGCTGTACCCCGCAGGCGCGCAGGACGTGAAGGCCGCCGTGCGGTGGCTGCGGGCGAACGCCGCCCAGTACGGCCTCGACCCTGCCAAGTTTGCCGCCTGGGGTCAGAGCGCCGGCGGATGGATGGCGACCATGCTCGGCGTGACCGGCGACCAGGCGACCATCTTCGACGACGACAGCCTGGGCAACCCCGACCAGTCCGACAGCGTCCAGGCGGTCGTCTCGTGGTACGGCCCGGTCGACTTCGCCACGATGGACGAGCAGGCCGCCGAGGTCACCGCGTGCGCAGGGCAGTCCCAAGCCCACGGAACCGCCGACTCACCGGAGTCGCGGTGGCTCGGCGAGGCGGTGGACACCTCCGACCAGACCGGGTCCACGGACCTGACGTCCTACCTGTCCACAGCGTCGGCCATTCCTGCCTTCTCGTTGGCGCACGGCGACGCTGACTGCAACGTGCCCACTGGCCAGTCCCAGCAGCTCGAGGACGCCCTGGACGCGGCCGGCGCAACGTCGACCCTGACCATCCTGCCCGGGGCTCGACACGCCGACCCCGCGTTCGACCAGACCCAGACCGAGCCCACGATCGCGTTCCTCCAGGACACACTCGGCATGTAGGCACCGTCAATGCGTAGCTTCCTGGGCCACGCTCACTTCCCTGCTGCGCTCGGCCTCACCGCTGGCTCCCCGAGAGTCCGTCGAGGGCGTCTGGGGTGAACAGCGCCAGGCCGAGGTCGGGGTCGTAGCCGTGGATCTCGGTCACGTCCAGCTTCGTCATGAACTCCAGGATCGCCGGGCTGACGACCTGGCCCGGAACGAGGATCGGGAAGCCCGGAGGGTAGGGCACGACAAGCGTGGACGACACCAGGTCGCGGCCCGACTCGATCGCGCGCGCCGACTCCTCCAAGGTCAGGTACTCCACGGCCCTGTGGTCGTAGCCGAGGAAGTACGCCGAGCGCATGTCCCCTTCCGCGCTGCCCGGGTGCGGGGAGAAGGCCGGATGGAATGCGCTGAAGTCGGGCAGGCTCGGCAGCCCAGTCGAGTGCTGGCGAACCTTGCGCTCGAACACCTTCCACTGAGCAGGGCTGTACTCGCTGAGCTCGTGCTCCAGGCGACGTGCGATCTGGCGCAGGACGTCGAGCAGGTAGTCGGCCGACCCCCAGGTGGCGCCGATGGTGACGATGAACAGCACGCTGTTGATCGAGGTCTTGTTCACCTGGATCCCGTACTGGTCCATGAGGACGGAGTTCTTGAACTCGTCCCCGTTCAGTCCCGTCCCTGCGATCGACAGCGTGATGCGAGTGGGGTCGAGCACGAACTCGTCGCGACGCATCGCCGAGTTCAGGTGGCTCCACGACCCTCGGTCGTCTGCTGCCAGTGTTGCCAAGGACGTGTCCCGTTCGTCGGCGAACTCCGCAGGCACCATGTCGGTCGGATCCAGCACGCGCATGAACTGGGAGAGCACCCGGTCGTCGGTGATGCGTCGGCGCAGCGTCAGCGCGATCTCGTAGGCCCGGGCGACCAGGCCGTACCCCTCCAGGTCGAACTGTCGTCGGGCCAGGTCGAGCGAGGCCAGGATCTGGTAGTTGGGCGACGTGGACGTGTGGGTGTTGAACGCTTCGTGGAACTGGGCGGCTGACTTGCGTTCGAAGTCGTGGTCGTAGATGTGGATCATCGAGCCCTGCCGCAGCGCCGAGAGCGACTTGTGCGTCGACTGCGTGGCGTACACGCGCACCCGCGCACGGTCCGGGTCCGGCAGCAGTCGGTGGTCCAGCCACGTGGCGTCGTCCTCGGGGTCCAGCTGGTCCATCTCCAGTCGGTGGGCGGCGTAGGCGTCGCGGAACTCCGCGGATCGCAGCTCCTGGTCCAGGATGTGAGCGGCGGTCATCGCGGTCCGGCGACGCACCAGCGGGTGCGCGTTGGCGAAGGCGAACCAGGCCTCGTCCCACAGGAACACCATGTCGGGCTTGATGGCAAGGACCTCCTCCATCACCCGTCTGGGGTTGTAGGTGATGCCGTCGAACGTGCAGTTGGTGAGCAGCAGCATCTTGACCGCGTCCAGGCGCCCGGCACGCCTCAGGTCCAGCAGCGTCTGCTTGATGGTGCGAAGGGAGACCCCTCCGTAGATCGTGCAGTCCTCGAGCGGGTAGGCGTCCAGGTACACCGGATGGGCACCGCCGAGGATCAGGCCGTAGTGGTGAGACTTGTGGCAGTTGCGGTCGATGAGCACCACGTCGCCTGGCCGGGTGAGCGTCTGCACCACGATCTTGTTCGACGTCGAGGTCCCGTTCGTGGCGAAGAACGTGTGCAGCGCACCCCAGGCGTGGGCGGCCTTGTCGTGGGCGTCCTTGAGGATCCCCCGTGGCGACAGCAGCGAGTCCAGTCCGCCTGACGTGGCGGACGTCTCAGCGAGAAAGATGTTGCGGCCGTAGAAGTCGGCCATGTCGCGAATCCACTTGGAGTTGAACACCGAGTTGCCCCGGGCGATGGGGAGCGCGTGGAAGTTCCCGATCGGTCGCTGGGCGTAGGACTTCAGCGCGTCGAAGACGGGGGTGTCGACGCGCGCCCGCACGCCCGCCATCACCGACATGTGGAGCTCGCCGCGGGCCTCGTAGCGGTAGAACACCCGGTCGAAGACCTCGTAGGTCGCGTCGACAGCAGCCGGCATCGACTCGTCGGTGAGCATGTAGAGGTTGAGGTGCGGACGCAGCCACCGCAGGACGCGGGCGAGCGCGAACGAGCGCGGCGGGGCGTCCACCGCAGACAGCCCCAGCTGCGCGTCCAGCTCGTCCATCCGGTCGCTGTAGAACCCGAAGGCTGCATCAGACCGGAACGGGATGTCGTAGCGGGTCAGTACCGCCTGCACGTCGTGGTTGACCAGTGCGGCGGCGTAGGCGGCCTCGAAGGACTCCACCGCCACGATCTCGTAACGAAGATCGTCGCCCGGGTTCCGGTAGCTCAGCATCTCCGCCAGACCGGAGCGCAGCACCTCCGGGTCGGTGTCGCTCACTGCGAGCACGGTGAAGTACCCCGGCAGCTGCTCGCCCGGGTCCGGCTGTCGGGTGGGCTCACCCAGTCGACCGAACAGCGAGGCCTTGTCGCCCCAGCGACCGAGCTGCCAGGCCGCCAGACGCGACTGATCGGCAAGCGCCTCGTAGTCCTCGTGCTGCGCGTGGAGCTCCAGCAGCGCCAAGCCGTCGGCGCCGGGGTAGACCCAGAACCGTTCGACGCCGCGCAGGAACGCCAGCAGGTCGGCGAGCTCGCCCTCGAGCGCGGAGACGTCGGCTCCGGCCCGTCGACCGTCGGCGAGGCGTTCAGCCAGGCGTCCCAGCCGCTCCCAGCCGTCGCGGCGGGCGTAGGCCGGGTTCGTCGTCTCCGCCAAGAAGGTGCCGCTCGGCTGCTCGCGCGCAAGGTAGGACATCACACACCTCCGAGGTGGGCTGCCCTCCTAGCATCACGCTCCCGGCGGTTGGGCGGGTGCTGAACAGCAGACTTGGGAGCCACCGGGACGTTCGGCAGTGGGGGAAGCCGCCCGGAGCAAGTGCCCAGGGGTTGTCCCCCGGGAGGGCCCCGTCGAGTGGTGGGGTTGGAGGGTCAGCGGCGGGGCTGCGTGATGGAGCCCGACTGGCGGCGGAGCGACACACCGTTTGGGACCTGGGCAGGCCCAGATCGCCGCCTTGGTGCGGCGCCGACGACGCTAGGTGGGGTGCCGCTTCTACTCTGGCTTGATGGCAGTGGTGAGGCAGGTTCAGGTGACTTTCGACTGCGCCGATCCGCGCGCGGTCGCCGAGTTCTGGAAGGCCGCTCTGGGGTACGTCGACCCTCCGACTCCGACGGGATTCGACTCCTG